>TARA_R100000656_G_scaffold10777_1_pt1 | contig 237504 bp, 216 predicted proteins | sample TARA_R100000656 | Tara Oceans TARA_R100000656 (sample SAMEA2622517) | marine metagenome | biome: marine biome (ENVO:00000447); feature: mesopelagic zone (ENVO:00000213); material: "saline water (ENVO:00002010), including plankton (ENVO:xxxxxxxx)" | depth 350 m
CAAATGCGCATAACCGAGTGTCTACTTTTTATGGGTAAGAACAATTTCAAGGACGAATAGTGAAGCATTTAGTTTTAGTTTTTTTATTTCTGGTTATTAGCTGTACCAGTTTAAAAGATGTTGGTGAAAGCAGCCAAAATTCTGAAGCTACTGTTGGAATAGAAGATGGACAACTGATCTATAAAGGTGAAATAACTGAAACCTCAAATAATGTGATTTTTTCATTGTTTAGGGCGGCTGAACTCAAGCCAAACCGACTGCTTATTTCCAGCCAAGGCGGTGAGATTGGTGCGGGAATGGATTTGGGGCAGTGGGTCAAAGATAATGATTTGGATGTTGAAATCATAAGAGTATGCGCTTCTTCTTGTGCCAACTATGTATTACCAGCTGCCAATACTAAGTACTTAAGAAAAGACTCGGTTCTGATTTGGCATGGTAGCGCCTGGCAGACCAATTGGCATGTTGATAAAGAGCACCGCGTATCTTTCAATTCATACATTACTTTAATGCGTCAGAGAGAAACTGAATTTTACGCAGATATCACAGTCGACAACCTAATAACTACTTACGGCCAGTCTGAGTTTGATTTTTTGGACTTTGCCCTGAGCTTGTTAGGCAAAGGAACTGTTGGTTACGATTACTCTTTAGCCGATATGGAGAAGCTTGGGCTAGTGAATATCGTACTCATAGACGGTGAATGGAATTGGAGAACGCATAGGCCTGACAAAGCAAATTTGGTAAAACGTATAAAGCTCGACAATGATTTTAAGTTCGAGCTTCGTAGATTTGAAATATAACAAGAAAATTTTATTGCCAGTAATAGTCGCGAGCCGTAACGTCAACCCGCTGCGCGGCGTTTCATGCTAAAACGCTACGGCTTAGCCCTGCCCTATTCAGATCTTTAAAGGAGGAGACATGCTTAATGAATTAAAAAACTGGTGGAATTCTGTACCAAAAGCCCAGAAAACGGGGCTGATAGTGCTGGCGGCATTTTTTGTGGCAGTGCTTATCTTCAGCTTTGGGATAACTATTGGCTCATCCCTTGGCAAAGTTATCTGAAGTCGTTGTACTTTGGAACAATACATCGAAGCACGACGTAAGATATCCGGCTGACAAAAAAGTAGCCAGCATCAATACTGCCGGGCTTCTTTGGCTAAGCATCAGGTAAGAAATTATAATGCATGTTAAAAATATTGTAGAAAGAATAACCACTGATTTTGAAGGGGTAATACCAAAATCAAGCTGGGGTGAAACAGCCCTGTTTTATAATCGCGACAAGCTTTTACCCAATGGCGTTTATTTTTGCACTATAAAACAGAAAAACGGCGAGAATGATACCGCCTCTGCGCTGGATCGTGAGGACGTATATAGGCTTAGTATTGGCATTGGAGCGCAACGTTACGAACAACTATTCGGCAGCAAACCGAAAAGGCCAGCTAAAAGTGGAATAATTGCTACCGGGCACGATTTCACTGCTTTGGATGTACTAATGCCACATCCGGTTTATGGCTGGATGGCCTGGGTTCAGGTGCTAAACCCAAGTAAAGCAACATTTGAAAGCCTTGTACCACTAATAGCCGAAGCGCATTCAAATGCTGTCATCAAATTTAACAAGAAAAATGCAAAGATTTAGCTGCAGCCCATTTATCATTGCGTTGTCAAGGCTTGGCCCTCCCCCATCCCGTTTCAATTAGTTAAATCAATAACTTCCCTCTATGAACTTTCTAACTGCAAATTGCGCGGATTAAATCGCGCAATTTGCAGCAATAACATATCTAACAACAATAAAACGCTTGATATACATTAAGGTTAAATAATAAACTCAGGCAACAAAAAATTCAAAGGGAAATCTGGCAGCAACGTGCGGCTATTGATGATTTAAATAATTTTTTAAATGTTTCTCAAGGTGAATAGATATGACTAAAGGAATACTATCGCATGATAAATATCATCAAGGGAAGAAGTTAATTCGATTCACTCACACGCCGGTTCCTTGCTCATTATGACGACGCTAGGGTCGACGTTCACACTTAACTTTACACAGTTGGAATAACTATATGCTAAGGCTATCAATACTTATTTATCAGAGATCATACCTATACTGATTGCGCCACAAGTACAGCTAACGAAACAGTGACGTTCATTCAAGCTTGGGTTTTAGCGACAGCTTGTTATTTACAATTGGATTGTATTTAATGGCTTATAAGTTGCTCGGCTGTGTGGCGGGCGTTAAATTATCAAGCGACTGCGCGAGAAACGTTATTTTCAGGACTTTAAGGATTAATTTATGGGCTTTGGTGGGATAAGTATTTGGCATTTATTCATCGTTTTGGCACTACCGCTACTCCATGTAGTCATTTCGAGCCGGTCATACGGTGGTGCTAAGTTTGGTTGGTCGCTAGCGGTTGTATTTTTTCCATTACTTGGATACATCATTTTTTTGATAGTGACTCAGCCGGCAAAAAAGGTTGAACAGAGTTAATTGACTTAACTAGGGCTGTCAGCAATGCCCCCATTGGTTACTGAACCTCAATTTCAACCTCAATTTCAACCTCAATTTCGCTGCGCAGTTGTGTGGTCGCTGCGGTGTGTTTTACATGTCATCAGAGATTTTAGATTAATGTCAAACGTCTTAAAGGTGGTTAAGTTGCAGAACGCTAAATCGGAATTCAAAATGCTGGTTGTTTTGGTATTTTGTTTTGTTGCAATGTCATTTTTTGCAACAGGTTTTATGTATGCTCAAGCTTCAGAAATTAGCATTCTGATTAAGCTTCTGGCAATTGTGGGCGCGGTTAATATTGCTATGATGCTATACATACTTAAAAAATTCAGTGCTTTAGTAAAAACATAACAAGGCGATATTGTCGCCACTTTCGTGGCTGGAACCGATTACGCTGCACTCCAGCCGCCCCCAAGTTTCATTGTATGTAAGGGTACTTATGCGTAAATTTCTGGTTGTATTTTTTTTAATTGCTCCTTTTACTGGTGCGTCTCAAATTGATGCTTGTGACGAGGCCGATTCGGCGTTTATTCACGCTAACATCAAAAAAAGTCAAAACGCCATATCTTATGTGCCTTTTGAACTAGCTGAAAAATTTGAAGGTATTTGCGACATTAAAAACATAGAAATGATGGATGGGCTGGAATATCTTCTATACAAAAATACGGAAACAGGCTCTTATTTCATAGGGTTATACAACGGATTAGATGGTAGTAACCAATTGCATGGGCCTTTTATCAAATAAGCTGTATAAAACAGAAAAAGAAATCCGAAGGCTTGCCGCGCAACTGCTTTGCTTTTAATGGCCAGGAACAGGAGATCATCAACACTTGTTCAAGTGTTAAATAAGGAGAATGTTTTGAGTGATGACAATAAAAAAACTGGATTAACCAAACATAATCAATCTATGATTGGAGCTGGCATAGCAATAGGTGTTGCTGTAGGAGTGGCTATTGGTAATGCAATAGATAATTTAGGTGCAGGTATCGCAATCGGCATTGCTATTGGGGCTGCGATTGGTGCAGGATTACAGCAAAAGAAAACGCCTGACCAAGATAAAAATAAAGAAAAAGATAAGTCTGAGTAAAATCGCAACCAAACCCTGGAACAGCGAACAAGCAAGCCCCTGCAATACAAGGGCTTGCTTCAGTATTAACTTACCGCCAACAGCATTGACTGCGCTGCATCAATATAAGCATTAACATCATCGTTGCTACCTTTTACTTTCAGTCTGTGAGCATAAGCCAGTCGGGCACTCATAACAAACCAGAACAGCGCGCTGACAAAACCAACTATGCGCCATAATGTCGATTTTGCCCACTTTAAGGCAAACGTAATAGATAACACGTAAAGTACGAAACCAGCCAGTTTAGAAGAGGCCCAGCCGTTATAGAAGGGATATAACTGCAGTGGATTAATGCTTATCAGATAAATAGCCGTGGCAATGAACAGGGTATATAAGATATGCGGGCCAATTTTCAGCAGTTTGTTATTTACCTTATCAGAGCCTTTAATCGTTAAGGCAAAATTGATCAGAAAAAACACTAGCGTCAGCGCAATTAGGGTTAAGTGGGTATGCTTTATAATCATGTACATGGTGTGTTTCCCCTGAGGTTATTATTTTCACTTATTTTTACAGGGGCTAATATATCGTTTTTTATGCCCGGGCGACAGCCGCTTTGTATGGGTATCTGGCTGCTTTTTATATCATTAATGACAACACTACAGATATGAAACAGAGTACTTAAAGGTGGGAATATAGAAACCGCAGTGTGTTAACGTTGACTGATACAAAAAGGCCATCCGTCAGGATGGCCTTTGACTAACAACAGATGAATTTTAATAGCGGCCAGCCATCAGTGGCAAACCTGCTATTGCTGAACCAGGCATTAGCTACTAATCTACTAGCGCTTTGCAATAATGTAGACAGCGTGGATGATGCCCGGGATATACCCTAAAAGCGTTAGTAGGATGTTAATCCAGAATTGGGCCCCAATGCCAACTTGCAAAAACACACCAAGTGGCGGTAGCAATATCGCAATAATGATTCTAAGAATATCCATATTGTCTCCGTGTTAACGTAGCAGGAAAGTTGTGACCAGCGGCACAAAAATTTTGTACTGATCACTGGCAACGCTATCTGGAATAAATTTCTGAAGCGCCATCCAGACGAGCTTGCAGCGCTGATTCATTTCGAACGAAGGTATATTGATTGTTCCAGTCACCACGGGGCTTTTCGCCAACAATAATATGTTGCACATCAAGATCAGGCGCGTTGATGACTATTCTGTCTGATATACGAACGGTTTGCCCTTCCAGGGGTTCATTCGTGCTGTTGAGATGAGATACGACTATTAACCTGCGATCCTTAGCATACACCTTTTCAATATCCAGCTCTTGCATATTGCCTTTAATTTCAGCCTCTACGACAATTGATCGTTTGGACTTTTTGCCCTGCTCATCAGGCATGTTCAAATCCATATAAGGCACTTCGACTTCTTCTTCTTCCATTACTACTACCACTTTGGGCACGGTAATGGTTTCAGTTGTGGTGCCGATATCAACACTGGCCCAGTCTACATCGTATTCGGGTAACCGCCCGGAATCCGCACTAACGTCGACATCAACACTGGGTAACTCGCCAGACTGCGTTTTCTCCACTTCACAACCAGAAAGGGCTAATACCGCAACTGCTGCGGCAGCTAATTTGAATTTCATAACAACTCCTTTTTATCTGTCAGTTGATCAAAGATATTCCCAACATTCAGAATCCCATGCGAGGTTCATAAATGCCTTTGCTACAACAGGGAGCAAGAAATAAACCAACATTTATTTGATTTAACTTTCAATATGTTGAGCAATGATTGGAATAACTAATGTAGAGAAAAGATGAAATATTTTCACATGGTAATGAAGATTACACTAAGTAGCTGTATCGCGGGTTTGGCGGGCAGCGGATTTATCCGCTGCCCGGGATAGTAATTTACTATCGTTACTAATTCTGGTGTCCTAGCACGTTTTTTTCGCTTTTCTTAGTCGCTTTAGCCGCTTTCTTTTCTTTTGCGGTTAGCAACGGTTTCTTTTTTACGTCTTTTTTACTGTCCTGGCCTTTGCTCATTATAATCACCTGTATTTGAAATAAGCTGTATGTAAGGGCCCGCGGCGCCTTACATTTAGCAGTATGGCCCTTATTGCCCAAAGCGCAATAGCAGCCCTTGAATGCTGACAAACTTACCCTATGTTTAATAGATGAGCGTGTTAAAACAACCCGGAGGAGAACAGAAAATGAAGCCCTACCCCCTGAAAAATGTCGTGGTTATCTTATTGGCTACTCTGCTGTTTAGTTGTGCCACTAAAGAGAAATCAGGCACTGTCGTTGGCTCTACCACCGGCGCCGCAGCTGGTGCAATATTAGACGATGGCGGCGCTGGCGGCGTCTTGCTTGGCGCGGTGCTTGGTGGCCTTATTGGCCGTGACGCCGGTGAGGAACTGGACCAGCGCGACAGACGAAATATTAACCAGGCACTGGAATATAATCCGACCGGCCGCTCGTCGAGCTGGCAAAATCCGGATAACGGCAGAAATTACCAGCTGACGCCAACAGAAACCTTTCAGAGCAATAACCGGCCTTGTCGCGACTTCAGAATGGATATTGATGGCCAGCGGGACGATGTGCGCGGTACCGCCTGCCGACGTTCAGATGGCAGCTGGGAAATAATTGATCGCAGCTCCTATTAGAACGAGACTTCTAACAGCGCTCGTGCTGCAGCCCCGGCAATGCCGGGGCTGGTATTTCAGAAATAGCTGGGGATTTGGCTGCTCAGGACATTACTTTATTTCAATCAGCACCTCATTGCGGCGCAGCATGGGCAAGGTCATCGGTCCGTTGTAACCTGCCTCTATTGGTTCGCTAATAGCCGTGTAGCCGTTCGCATTAATCCAGTCTGTTAAAATATCGCGGTGTTTTGCAACGTTGCTTCTGCTAAGCGTGCCACTGAAAGTAATAGCGGCTACTTTGTAATTTTTCAGCTCGGAAACCTTAACATCCGGATCGGTTGGCCTGGGTGTGGTTTGCAGGGCAAACTCTTTGGGCATCACAAATGACATCATCGCCCCGCCCGCCCTGTTGTCCATAAAAACCGGCGCGGTCATGGCAATTTCAGTGCCTTGATTGTTATTTTCAGCCTGCTCTTTCTCACCCATAAATACCGGTGCGGTCATTGATATTTCAGTTGCACCTTCATTCTCACCGCTGATATAGCGGAATAATTTACGAAAGGCACTGTTGCGCCCCCCGCCAGACATTTCAGCTGACACCAGTACCATAGCGTCATAATTACGCACTTCAATTTTTTGTTCCGGCTCGGCTTTCAACAGCGTGTAAGGCGCAGTTTCAACATTACTCTGACCAAATACCGAGCAGCCTGCTAACAATAATGACGCAATAACAGAGAGTAAAAATTTCACGGTACATCCTTAACTTGGTCAATGATAAGGCTTATACGGGGAATATGGCTGGGTGGACTAACTTATTGCTGCTGGCTTATTGCTGCTAACAACTCATGGTTCGACATTAGCACTATGAAAAGATAGACTTTCGCCCTGTTATATTTCTAACGTAATACATATAAGAATGTCGCAAACTCAGACTTTAATATTGGCCATTGGCGTGTTTCAGGGCTTGCTGTTATTCACACTTTTAATAAGTGATAAGCGGGTTAACTACGCCAGTAAATTACTGGGTTTACAATGCCTGTTAATAGCAACCAGCTTTGTGTTACCGCTAATTGTTTCCGCCGGAGAAAGCCAATTTGCCTGGATGATTGGCTTGCTGGTATTTTTACCCGCCTGTTATGGCGCGCTTACTTACTTGTATTGCCGAACAGCAATCACCGGCTCGGCACTTAAACACCGCGATATGTTACATCTATTGCCATTGGTACTCTGCTATCTGCTCAATTATGACCTGCTATTTTCGGCTGAAAAGGCACTAAACTTTGTTACAACGGCTGAAACCACTCTTTTAAAACATAACCTGACAAAAGTTGTGTTCTACGGTCAGGCCATAGTTTATGCCGCATTATTAATTAGCATGGTCAGTCGCTACCAGGCTAAAGCTAAACAAACATTATCGTCTTATAACCCGGATATATTCAGCTGGCTATGGAGCCTGACTATCTTCATGGTGGCAATATGGGTTTTAAAGGTGTTGTTCTATTTTATCAGCCCGGCGCCTGTGATAAATATTGTGGCCGATTGTCTGCTGGTGATCTTGATTTATTTTGTTGCTATTGTGCAGTGGCGCAACCCTGGCCTGTTTCATATTCAGCAACTTGCAAAACAACGGCAGCAGCCGAAACTTAAACCGTCCTCTAATGGCTTATTAGAGCAAGATATGCGTTCAGACATTTTTCAAATGGTACAAGACCAGGTCAAACAACAGGCTTTGTATCGGGATAGTCAACTCACCTTGGTCGCCCTTGCACAACATGTTGGGGTCAGCGTCCATCATTTGTCGGAGACGTTAAATCAGTACGGTGGCAAGAACTTTAATCAATTTATTAACGAGTATCGGGTGGCAGAAGTGTGTGCGCAACTCGACCATAACAGTGAACGAACATTACTTGATCTGGCGCTGGATGCAGGTTTTGCTTCAAAAAGCAGTTTCAATGCCATCTTTAAAAAGCACACCGGGCAAAGCCCAAGCCAGTATCGAAGCCAGCCACCTGCCACTGCTGTTTCAACTAAGTTTTGAGTTAGTTTTAAACGCGTCCAGCTTGAAATATACCAGAATAGACGTCTAATCTTATAAATCCGGACGCCCCCGTCCCGCTTCCCTGTTTAAATTGAGCCATCGATAACAGATGGAACCTAACTATGTTAAAAACACTTTCGAAATGGCTTATTGGTCTGGTAATTTGCGCAGCAATTTTTGTCTCGGCATATCTGGTTTGGTTTAAACAGGGCGTCAATTTTATTTATGGCGCTCATACCGCCGAGGTCGATCATACCGTTTTTGCTACAGCGGTTGAGCTGACAGCAATTACCAATGTCAATGTCCTGTCGCCGGACGGGCAAGCGATGCTTGCTGGCAGGACAGTAGTGATAAATGACGGCAAGATTATTTCAGTTACTGTCGGTGGCACTGCACCTGCAGATGCCAAGGTTATTAATGGCCATGGTAAATATCTTATTCCCGGCCTGGTCGATTCACACGCCCATCTTCTGCAAAGCCCTAATGATCTGTTGCTTTACGTCGCCAACGGTGTCACCCATATACGTGATCTGGGGGGGCCGGCAGAACGATTGCAATTACGTGATGAAATTGAGCAAGGTCGCACCGGCCCACGGCTATTTGTTTCATCACCGGCGATAGATTCAATGGGCCTGCTAGAGGGCGCTTTTTGGGAATTAATCACCTTCCACAAAAACACCCACGATGCAGAGCACGCCAAAAGAATGGTTAAAAAGTTTGCAGAGCAAGGTTACGATGCCATTAAAATCTATCACCTTGATATGCCAAGCTACCGCGCTGTAAACGAACTGGCTGCCGAACTCGGTGTGCCGACAACCGGACATTTCCCGTTGGCATTTGAGCTATCAGAACTTGCCGTAACACAGCAAACAGAAGTTGGCCATCTTGAGGAAATTGTCCGGGTACTGATCCGTGAATTTGGCTCTATCAATGACCAAGGCCGCGATGCATTCTATGCCCACGTAACAGAGCGCAGCAATGACATTATCGATGATCTGCTGGCGAACGACATTACCGTCAACTCAGTACTGTGGTTTATGGAAAGTATCCATGACCAATTCAGTAATCTTGAACTGGCCTTATCGGAAGTGGCTATTGAATACGCCAACCCTGGTATTGTTGAAGGCACCAAAGACTCTGAAGAATTTAAAGTCGGCTGGTTACCCGGTTACAACCAATTCGAGGCCACCAGTACACCGTCAGAAGAAATCTATAATAAGAATGATATTTTCTGGCAAGCCCGGGAGAAAGCACATCACATTCTGTTAAAAGCAATGGTCAGCCGTGGCGTTAATATCGTCGCCGGCACAGACGCTGGCGCAAATTTAGTCGTACCCGGCTTTTCAATCCATGATGAACTAACATCACTTAATATGGCTGGCATGAGCCCAGCCCAAACACTCGCTACTGCCACTAAGAACCCGGCTGAGTTGATGAAGAGCAATGCCGGAATTATTGCAGTAGGTCGACGTGCCGATCTGGTTTTGCTCAGCAAGAACCCACTGAGCGATATCAACAACACCCGGGCAATCGACACCGTGATCCTGAATGGCCGGGTATATGGCCGCACGCAGCTTGATGCTATGCTGGAAGCTGTTAAGGACGCCAATGCGAGTAGTCGAAAGATCAGCATCGACCAGTATCTGTAGTCGATATTGCAAGCTCAGCGTGCCGCGATAGACTGACATTTCATTGCGGCACCTGCCAGCCCTGCTCCAGCTTCGCTTTGCACACCGGGTTGCCCTCTGCCACCAATGACTCGGCAAAAAACCATTCCTTAAATACTTGCCACTCGTCATTAATCGGGCTTAGGCAGCGGCCATTGGCCTGACTGGCAAACACCTCTTCTGTGCATTGCGGGGTATCAGGTAACTTGCCGCGGTAGGCATAAGCATACACCACCTGGCAGTGATTACTGACATAAGTACGAAACACCACCAACCAGCCTTGCTGATAACGCACCAGGCTAAAACTTGGGATCTGATGCTCAACTGCCGTGGCAATTATCTCAGGTGCCTCTGCCTGCTCCAGTAAAGCCAGCTCGCCGTCCACACGCTGGCGGATCTGGATTTTTTCACCGCGGCGCCAGGCAAAACCATCATATTCAGTGGTATCAGCCGCTGCTGTCAGTGCATTTAGGCCGTCCAGATCACGGCTGACTTGCTGACGGATAGTCCGCTCAATCTGCTGTGCTTCAGTTAACGTTTGCATATTATCGCAAGCGGTTAACAGCAACCCAGTTGTAGCAATCATTAATAATCTAAACACCATTTGCACCTTTGTCAGACGAATTGACCTTGTTTATCTTCTCGCCAAGCGTTAAGCCTGCCCAACAGGCAGCCAGCCAGAGTATCAGCGATACTGCAACATACGCGAATGCCTGCGCTGTCTGACCGGCCTGCAATAATTGCATAAACTCCAGACTGAACAGGGAAAAGGTAGTAAACCCCGCACAAACGCCACTTAGCATAAATTGTTTTTGCCAGGCAGATACCGGCCAGCGGCCATTTTCGCCGGTCAGGCTGACATAACAGCCAATCCAGAACGAGCCAACCATATTAACCAGCAAGGTGGTGACAGGCAGATCCGCGGCCTGGGTCAGCAGTAATAATGAGCAGCCAAACCGCAGCATGGCGCCCAGTGCACTGCCAAGGCCCACTGCTGCATATAAACCCGGTTTTACCATATCAGATTACCCAGCTTAAAACCGACCAATACCAGGCTTAAACACAAGCCAAATGATAAACCAATATTCAGCAGAACCTGACGGTAATGATGACTTTGCCACAAGATAAGGGTTTGCAGGCTGAATGACGATACCGTACTGTAACTGCCCAGCAAACCGCCAGCAATAACCTGCCCCCAGCCAGTATATGCAGGAAAGACCGCCAGCCAGGCGGCCAGCAACCCCATCATCAGCGCCGCACTGCTGTTTACCAGCAAGGTACCAAGCGGAAACTGCACGCCCCATCTTCTGGCAATGACATTGGCTATAGCAAAACGCAGCATGCCGCCGACTGCTGCGGCTAATGCCAGCGCGACTAATAATAATGCGGTATGGATTTGTAGGCTCAACAGTTCTGTTTAATCATATAAGATGGCCAATGCTGCTGACACTAGCGGCGTGACTTTCCACTGTCAAGCGATCTACGGTCTGGTAATTTGCGGTCAAGCAATTTACAGCCCAAAAGGCGCTGGCGGATTTTAATGTCACACTCTGTTTAGTCACTCTGAGTGTTCATTAGTAATAACAACTGGTTGCGTTGCCCCTCCTTATCCTGCGCATCAAATGGCAACACAATATCATCTTTACCGTTGCCGGTAAGATCAGCAACCATTACTTTGCGGGCATCACGAGGCAGCGGCAGTTTTACCCGCTCAGAGCGGCGACTGAATAACCGTTCGGGTTCAGGGCTGTAAAATCTCAGCTCGTCACCGCCCTCACCAACAATCAGGCTTTGCTGGTCGCTGCCGTCCAGATCAGCCAGCTCGAATAACGGCATATCGTAGCGCAGGTTGCTGATACTGACATCGATAACCGCATTCTGCTGAAAATCGGCTTTGCTGTTGTACTGGCGCTGGCCATTTAACAGGTAAAAGTCGATATCCAGGTTAGCACTGCCTCTGAGCAATACCCGCACTATCGTACCCACCCCAAAATGGGTGCTGGAAATATAAAAGTCTTTGCGGCCATCAGCGTTAAAATCGTCGATCATCACGGCAATTGGCGAGGTATCAGTCGTTATCTGAGTTTCGGGTTCAGCATTGAACTGCAAACCGGTGACAGATTGTTTGCCAAAATGCACCCGAAAGCTGTTGGTACGCTCCAGCGCATCGGCCAGTTGCTCGCGATTAACGACAATATCGGCAATACCATCGCCGTCAATATCAGTAATATCCCGCACACTGTCGATATTCTGACCGGTGTAGCTGCGTCCGGCGTCGTTACGCTGGTCAGCTTGCTGTTCAGTCGACAATGCCACCGGCCAGTTCTGAGTAACCGGCTCGGTGTTAAATGCGCCGTCCGCTAACTGATAAAACACCTGAAATTTGCCGCCGGCAATAAATACCAGATCACGCCGGCCGTCTAAATCAACATCAGCAATATAATAGCGCCTGGGTTCATAGCTCGGGCTGTCGCGCCAACTGGTCACCAGCGCATCAATGTTCAGTGAATATTGCTTAAAGCTACCATCGGCTTGCTGCCGGAATAAATGACTGTGATTAAAATCCGGTATCAAAAAATCGGCGCGCTCACTACCAAGTTGCAGCACAAACTCGCTGCTGCGCAAGCGGTTTTTATCTAAAACCCGGTACAGTGACGAACTGCTGATTAACGGCTCAGTCTGGCCAGCTTGCGGGTAATAGACGCTAATCCCATCCAGGGTTAAAAAAACCAGAGCCTGCCGGCTAACGGGCCCATTTTGCGCTCTGTCAGTTTCAATTAGCCTGGCCTGGCTGAAATACTGGGCATTGGCAGGAATAGCAACGGGTTGGACGTTAAAATCGCCGGCTAAATTTACCAGACTTAACCAGCGCTCAAACTGGCTGAAGCCCGACACCGCCAGTAGTTTTGCATCTTCCAGATGCACCATACTGCCATTGGCCGGATGGCCAAGCTCAATGGTAACTTTATCAAACTGCATGGCCATCGCCGAGCCGCTGATACAGGCTAATAATAAAAACCGATACATAAGTAACGCCATCCCTGAATAATGCGTATGAGTGGTTGTGGCCGCTATATTAGCGGAAAAGGTAAGGTAAGCAATATCATACAGGAAAAGTGAACGCCTGGATCAAGCCTTGGGGTAGCGTTTACAACACGGTTTGCTTTAAGCGATTAACTTCGCCCGACGCTAGCATTAACTGCCACTGCTGTTGTAACTGCAAGTACATAGCGTTATCGATTGATTTACGGCTAAAAGCGAAATAAACCGGGTTGTTATGAATCACAAAAAGTTTACGGTATGCGTGTTGTAAATCATTCTGCTCGAGTAGCTCGTCGACAGTAGCCTCGTCCTCCAGTGAGGCCATTACCCGGCCCGACACCAACATGGCCAGTTTTTGCTGGTTGCCGGCAGCAGCAAAAATCCGGGGTATTAACGCCGGGTTGTCTTGCAATAATTGCTGCCACAGTGGGCCATAATAAGCGCCATCAGCCACCGAGATTGCACCGTCTAACTCAACCAACTGTTGTAAGCTTTTGACAGAATCAGGCACCCGCTCTGAGGCAACCACAACCATTCGCTCAATATGGTGCGGGCCGACAAAATAGCTGTAACTGGCACGCTCGTCAGTCTCAGACATGCCTACCATAATATCCAGCTGGCCGTCCTCGAGCATTTTCATTGCCCTACCGGCAGGTAAATCAACAAGCTGCAAAGTACAATTTATTTTGCTCACCAGCGTGTTTAACAGCGCATAATACTGCTGCGAAACCTGCGTATTGTTAAACGAGCCCGCAGCAGCATGCTGCTGTTCAGATTCAACCCGAACTGTTAGCTTGCATAATGAAACTGGCTCAGCCAGGGTGACAGGGCTGATTAACAGCAGCACAGCGAATAATATTACAAATAACTTCATATGCGGAATTAACAACCCTTACCACGTCCGAATTGCCGACACTATATCCCTGCTGCTGTATCGCATCAAGCGACACTGCCGGAGATGCGGCAATTATTAGTCAATACCAGCAACCAATAGTTGATATTTTATCAGCCGGGCGATTTTCTGGCAGCAGCAAGCATACCTTTACATTTTGTCAGGCCGGCGCAGCGCGGTACCAAGCACCAATGCAAAGCAAGTCAGCACAAATACTTTGTTAACAAACCAGTTGGTCCGCCAGATGCTCCACTCGGGATCGGCCAGAAAACGGCCGAGCAGCGTGCAGATAATGGCAATTTCAATTACCGCCATGCCAATGGCCAGTGCCCGGGTATAGGGCGGGCGGGCCAACAGCGCCCAGCCCAGCCAGATATGGGCAAGTGGCCAGAAATCCCAGTAAACATAGCGCATCAAAGATTCGTCATACACCAGCGCATAGGCCATCGGAAACAGATATTTTATAAACAGCGTCCAGACGGCAAGGATAAATAGCAAATGGGCCAGAAAAACAAGCCAGCTACTGGAAGAATGTTGGTTAGGCTGACCCCGTGGCATAGTGATGTCCTGCAAGACACAGCATTTTAGTATTACACCGGACTGCTTGTGCATGTTAAACATCAAGCATAGGTAAAATGTTTGCGCTGTTCCAATACCTCGTAATAAAAAGGCCAGCGGGATGCTGGCCTTGATAACGCAGTTATTGCTTAGCGGGCATGATTTTAACGCGCGTTTGTGCTTTCAAAAATTTTATCGGCTGAGGCGGCAACAAAACCGCTGTAAAGCATGCCGCAGCTTAACGGGTAGCGGCGGGCAAATTCATAGAAGCAGCTGGGAATAGTGGCAACGGTGTCGCTGAACTGCACCGGATGCAGGTCAGCCAGGGTGGATGACTGCTCCAGGTACACCTCAGGCGTGCCTTTAATTTCGCCACCGGACGTATTCAGTAAAAAGCCGGCTTGTTTCAGCTCAGTATTTACCTGCTGTAAGCTGTCAAAGCTGGCCAGCTCGTTGACGCTGACGGTAAAATGGTTAGCCCGGTAACCCCAGGCGGCAACCCAGGCGGCGTATTCACTCTCAGCCAGCAGCTTTTCATAGGTAGCCTGGCTTACCTGCCAGTGAGCACCGCTGTATAAAAAGTTATCCGCCGTTACGGCCTCTTCTGGTATTTGCGCAACCAGTTCGGTAATGGTGTCACGTAAAAAGGCCGAGCATTTATCTAACAGTAATTCCGAGATAAACACTTTAGGCTGATTGCGATCCGGGTGCTCAAAATGTTTGGCGTACAGCTTTTTCGCTTCAAAGTGATACTCACCGCACTCTTCATAACCTAAGGCTAAAAAATGAGCCGCCAGTTTATTCAGGCTTACTTTATCAAGGTTAAAGGTACGCAGCGCTATATGGTCGTTTATTACATCATCCTGTTGTGATGAACCCAGCAGCTGGTGCACTTTTTTGGCCGACGGTGTTACCGCTACATAGTCTTGCCATAAGTTGGCGAACAGGGCATTTACATCAGTGTGCATATCTACTCCGGTTTAGGTCTGATCACAAAATTTTTTAAAGTTAAAGTTAAGGTTATTCAGTTTAATTATTGGCGCGCATTATATCAAAAAGGCGGCGACTCAGGCCTGATCCAAATTAATAAATCGTGCCATAGCGCCATCGCTTAGCTGCAGCACTGCTGCAAGCGCCGGGCTGATAATTAACGTCTGGCTTTGTTCATCAAAGCGCGCCGCTTTGCCGAAACTGGCCCTAAAATCCTGTACAGCGGTATTGGCAACGGCCAGGGTATATTCGCCGTGCGCCTGCTGCTCACTCTCTGCCACCTTCACCGGCACTTTGCGGCTGGCAGCCACCGATTTAATCTGACTAAGCGGCGCTTCAACGGTGGGGCCGGCATCAAATAAATCAATGTAACCTCGATGGCTGAAGCCTTCTTTTTCCAGCATCCGCAATGCAGGCTTAGTGTTTTCATGCACCTGACCAATAACCTGCTGGGCTGCTTCGGGCAATAAACCGACATAAATGGGATGGCGTGGCATCAGCTCAGCAATAAAGGCTTTTTTACCGACACCAATCAACTGGTCGGCCTTGGGGAAATCGATTGTTAAAAACAGCTTCTGCAGCCAGTTCCAAAACGGCGGCTGACCGTCTTTATCCGCAGCACCGCGCATTTCCGCAATAACTTTGCTGGCAAAGCGTTGTGGGTGCTCGGCCATAAATAAAAACCGCACCTTGGATAAAAACCGCCCGGCATGGTTGCGGCGGTAGCTTTCACGCAAAAACAAGGTGCAAATCTCTGAGCTGCCGGTGTAATCGTTACACAGAGTCAGGGTTGTCAGCTGATTCATTACGTTCAGCTCAGCACTGTGATGAATAACCGTGTTTTGCTGAAAATGATACAACGGGGTTTGCAGGCCTACGGCCGCTTCGATACCGGTAGTACCGACAATTTCACCGGTACTGGTGTCTTCGAGCACAAACAAGTATCCCTGATCACCAGGCGTTGTTACGTTAGCATTAAAACTTTTTTCAGCGTGCGCAATTTTTTGAGTCAAGCGGCCATCGTGCATCGGTAGTGACGTAAAGCCATGACCAGATTCAATAGCAATTTGTTTTAACGCCGTAAAATCAGCTGAAGTAATAGGCCTGATAACCAGCATAATTAAGCCTGCTTTGCTGGAGTTGCGGCTACAACCTGAGCAATCGCCTGCTCAAAGCGTGCCATGCCAGCAATAATATCGGCATCGGGAATAACGAGTGACGGCGCAAAACGTACCACATTCATCCCGGCCACCAGGGTCATTACCCCGTGCTCAGCACCGGCCAGCATAATATCGCGGGCTTTACCGGCATAATCAGCATTTAACACCGCACCAATTAATAAGCCCATGCCGCGAACTTCGCTAAACACCTGGTATTTTTCATTAATTCGCTGTAATTCCTGCTTAAACAGCTCTGCTTTGTGTTTAACGCCGCTAAGTACCGCCGGGGTATTAACGGTATCCACTGCCGCCAGTGCCACGGCACAGGCTAGTGGGTTGCCGCCATAGGTAGAACCATGAGTGCCCACCACTAAGTGTTTGGCTATTTCGGTGGTGGTTAACATGGCACCAATTGGAAAGCCGCCACCGAGCGCTTTCGCTGTAGTTAAGATATCCGGGGTAACGCCATAAGCCATATAAGCATAAAGCTCGCCGGTACGGCCAACGCCGGTTTGCACTTCATCAAAAATCAGCAAGGCATTGTGTTTATCACACAGTTCGCGCACGCCTTTAATAAACTCATTAGTGGCTGGCACGACACCGCCCTCGCCCTGCATCGGCTCGACCATTACCGCACAGGTATTGGCATTGATTAATGCTTTTAAGCTGTCCAGATCATTAAATTCAGCGTGGGCAATGCCCTCAGGCTTGGGACCGAAACCATCAGAATACGCTGGCTGACCACCGACGGTGACGGTAAAGAAGGTACGGCCGTGAAAGCCCTGCTTAAACGAGATGATCTGATCTTTATGCTCGCCATATTTGTCTTTAGCATAACGGCGGGCCAGCTTCAATGCCGCCTCATTCGCTTCGGCGCCAGAGTTGGCAAAGTAAACTTTTTCGGCAAAAGTATGCTCAACCAATGCTTTGGCCAGCAACAGCGCCGGCTCGTTGGTTAATACGTTTGATAAATGCCACAGTTTGTCGGCCTGATCTTTTAAGGCAGACACTAAGGCCGGATGACAATGGCCCAGACAATTAACCGCAATACCACCGGCAAAATCGATGTATTCTTTGCCAGCCTGATCCCAAAGCTTAGAACCCTGGCCTTTTACCGGGATTATTTGGGCCGGTGCATAATTAGGTACCATTACGTCATCAAACAAACTTCTGCTTACTACCATTTTTTTAACCTCTGTCAGTTAAGGCCCCGTTATTGTCATTCATTGGTTGGGGCTGAAACGATGCCACTATTATATTGGCGGGCTTAAGCAATGTGCAGTATCATTATTGACAATTTAGCAGGTAAATATTTCATTTTAACGGAGTGATTTAGCAAAATGTCAAACAGTAGCATTACCAGGGAAGATGAAAAACTGTTAGCTGTGCTTCAACACAACGCCCGGGCCAGTATTTCCGACCTGGCCCGCCAGCTTAGCTTGTCACGTTCTACGGTACAAACCCGCTTGCAAAAACTGGAATTAAGTGGGGTAATTAAGGGCTATACCGTTGAATATGGCGACGAATATCTGGCAACGTTGGTGGCAGCACATGTCAGCATTAAAGTGCGGCAAAAGCTGACTGCGCGCACCAATATTGAATTAAAACAACTGCCTCAGGTCGCCGCATTGTATGCTATCAGCGGTGAGTACGATTTAATTGCCATTGTGCAGGCACAAAATACTGAACAGCTAAGCCATATACTGGACGATATCGGCAATCTGGAAGGGGTGGAACGCACTACCTCGTCGGTGATCCTGGAAACCAAGTTTAAACGTTAAGGAAGCAAGATTATGGCACCGCGCCAACATCAGGTCAGCCTGCGAGAAGCTTTTTTTTACTGGCTGAAACTGGGTTTTATCAGCTTTGGCGGCCCGGCAGGCCAGCTGGGGATGATGCATCAGGAGTTAGTAGAGAAGCGACGCTGGATTTCAGAACAGCGCTTTTTGCATGCGTTAAATTACACCATGCTGCTCCCCGGACCCGAGGCACAGCAACTGGCGACCTATATTGGTTGGTTATTGCATGGTACACGTGGCGCCTTTATTGCGGGCATACTATTTATTTTGCCCTCGTTTTTTATGTTGTCTGCGCTTGGCTGGCTGTATCTGGCACATGGTGACATGGCAGTGGTGCAAGGCGTGTTGTATGGCATTAAACCGGCGGTTACTGCTATCGTTTTATTTGCGGCCTGGCGTCTGGCCAAAAAAACTCTGCATACGCCTGCGCTGCAAGCATTAGCGTTGTTAGCTTTGATCAGTATCGCCGGGCTTAACCTGGCCTTCCCGCTGATTATATTTGCTGCTGCACTGGCCGGTTTAGTTTTGATGAAGTGGTTTCCAATGCAGCTAAAGGTTCCGGTGGTACAAGCCACACCTTGTAGTGATAGCACGCCAGCAGCTGCGATAATAAATGATCAGAGTGCCGTATCTGCTGCGCAACGTTTTAGTTGGCGCAAGCTGCTAATTGCAGTGAGCATCGGCATAATTATCTGGTTAGCCGCAATTGGTTTGCTCGCCGCCTGTTATGGCTGGCACAGCACTCAGACCCAACTGGCCTGGTTTTTCAGCAAAGCCGCCCTGCTGACCTTTGGCGGTGCTTATGCGGTATTACCCTATGTTTATCAGGCGGCAGTAGAGCAATATCAGTGGTTAACAACACTACAAATGATAGATGGCCTGGCACTGGGTGAAAGTACGCCGGGGCCGCTGATTATGGTGGTCGCCTTTGTTGGTTTTGTGGCCGGCTGGAGTCAGCAACTGTTTGGCACCGACAATCTGTGGCAAGCTGGCATAATGGCTGCGGCTATTGTCACTTTTTTTACTTTTTTACCCTCTTTCCTGTTTATTATTGCTGGCGCACCACTTGTGGAAGCCAGCCGCAAGCACGCCACCTTTACCGGACCGTTGACAGCAGTAACCGCCGCCGTAGTAGGCGTAATTGTCAATTTAGCATTGTTTTTCGGCTATTACGTGTTGTGGCCAACTGGCTTTAGCGGTCAGTTTGACTTCATAGCATTGCTACTGACAGTGATAGCGGCAAGTGCACTGTTTAAATTTGGGCAAAGTATTCTGCGGGTGCTGGCCGGGTGTGCCATTGCGGGTATGCTGCTTAGCGTGCTCTAAGCAACATGCCCAATTTGAGTCGTCTCTGTTAGCACGGCCGTTTTACTGTCGTAGTAACGTAACCGTTGGCGGCCGCTGCTGTTGCCACAGCACCGGTGTGGCTTTCAGGTAGTTTATCATCGCCAGAGCTGCCACTTTGCAATCATTGCCCGGTATTTTACACGGCAAGCCCGCAGTATTTTGATAATGCGGCATAAATGCATTCTGGCCACTGCTGTCGGTTTTTACGCCAACCCGGTTTAGCGGATATATCGCCAATTGTTGCTGCTCAATAATTAAGTCAATTCGATCGGTACGGTGTTGCTGCACCTGTTGCAACCGGTGCCAGCCATCGTTGCCATTGGCTAAATAATTGGTGGTAGCGAGGCTGTATTGTGTATCAGGCTCAATATCCTGCCAACGCTCACCATTAAGCCATTGCAACTGCTCAAGCACTGCGTTGCCAGCAGAGTTTTCCTGCGCGACATAACGCAGATGACTGCCATACGGGAACTTCCCGGCATGTGCCCCTTCTGGCAGGGTGGCACTGATCACCTGCTGCAACAACTCGCGCAGTTCCTGACCAGTTACCGTCAGTATGCTTAGCGGAGTGTCAAAGGGTAATACTTCTAAGCGGATATGGCCCTCAAAAATGGCTCCTGCATTCAGGTTGGCGCGGATATTACCGGCACCGATAAGGGTAAAATCAACCTGGCGACCGGTTTTCGCCCGCACCGCCGGTTGATTTAACCAATAGTGCATCGCATCGGTAACATGGCCAGCCAGTGCTGAACCATGATGATCGCTACCATCAGCTCCCGGCAACCGGACATGGTTTATGGTTTGCTCGGTAACACTGATTTGCTCACCATAGGCCTTTTTTACTGCCGGCAGGTAGACATCATTTAATACCTGACGAATTTCCGGATCCTCAGCAGTAATCGCCGTACGAGCCAGCTGATTAATATAACTTTCGGTTTTAGCCTGCGCATCTTCAGCTATTCGGCTGTCTTCTGTGCGCAACGCCAGCTGAAAGTAATCCCGGCTGGCCAGTAAGGTATTTTCACCGTCGCACTGGCGCAACCGGCCAGCTTTATCAAATTGCAGCGTGGCCGCGCCCACTGTCTGGGCAAACTGGCCGGCCTGAACAATGCATGTCTGGCCAGCGCCATCCGGATTAGCGATAAGCTCAGCATAAGGCGGCTGTTGCCCCAGATACCAGTGTCTGAAATCACCCAGCAAACTATGAGAATGGCCGCCGACAATCACATCAATCCCATTAACCTGCTGCGCCAGGGTTAAATCGCGCTGATGCCCCAGGTGGGTTAAAGCAATAATATGGTTAATCCCCTGCGTCTGCAGATAATCCACTGTTGCCTGAGCTGAAGCCACTTCTGCAGCAAATACCAGCTCGCCGGTAGCCGGCACCATGCTTCGCATATCTGCCAGCGCTAAGCCAAATACCGCCACCACAGGTTTTCCGCCAGCTTCGCTGAAACCACCAACAGGGGTAAGCTCGGTACCATCAACCACAAATAACTGGTAGCTTTTTAAATTACTGACTGTTGCTAACACTGGCTCAGGCCGGGTATCAACATTGGCTGCCAGTAGCGGAAAATTAATACTCGCTGCAAAATCAGCCAGCTTGGCCAGGCCGATATCAAATTCATGATTGCCCAGTGCCATCGCATCCAGGCCCATCCGGTTTAAAATATCGATATTGATTTTTTGCTCAAACAGCTCGAAGTATGCACTGCCTTTAAACGCATCACCGCCATGTAAAAACAGCGATGCAATACCGTTCTCTGCGGCCTGTCGTTGTAATGCCTGTGCTTTGGTTAACAGTCGCGGATGCCCCCCAATAAACGTATACAGAGGCTCACCATCCGGCCCCTGTACTTTGGCTGGAGTGGCATCAAATTGAGAGTGCGTGTCGTTGATATGGATAATACTTAGTGTTAACGGCTTATCGTGCGACGTGGCACAGGCTGCCAGCAATGTAATGGAGAGAAACAATAGAAAATATTGTCGCATAACGTAATCCTTAATAATTTAATTGAACGCTATTTTTAATTGCAGTAACAAGGAGCCTGGCGGCTATTTTGAGTATTGTAATCAGGAAAAATGACCGGTACTTTCCTGACAGGCGACCTGACTCCGGCCTTGCTGTTTTGCCCGGTATAACGCACGATCAGCCCGCTCAAATAAACTATGAAATGAATCATCAGCGCTTAATACAGCAACCCCAAAACTCGCTGACACCGGCATATTATTCGTCAACTCAATCTGACTTAATCGGGTAATAATGCGCTGGCCAATAGTAACCACAACGTCTTGCTCAGTATCGGGTAAAACAACGACAAATTCATCGCCACCATAGCGACCTATCACATCGGTTGGTCTGAGCATCTGCTGTGCTGCCTGACAGGCCAGTTGTAACACCAAATCACCAATACTATGTCCCAGCTGATCATTTATTTTTTTAAAATGATCGATATCAAACACCATCATACAAAGTGGCTGGCCCTGCAGCTGGCTGCGCGCAATTTCTTGTTTAGCCCGTTGTTGCACATGCTCACGCGAGGCTACATTGGTCAGACTATCGGTCGAGACAACCAAGCGCAATTGAGAATTAGCCGTCATTAGCGCTGGCACTGTCAAGCCAAATAACGCATTGGCCGCAATCACGTTAATAGCAAACTGATACACCATAACATGGTCCATTAATCCCAATAGATTGACCAGTAATGCGATAAGAAAACTGCTCAGTGCCAGACTCAAAACGGTGATAAACGGTGTTTCGGTGCAGGCGATCCACATATGCGGGATCACCAGAAAAAAGATAGCAAATGCACTTTCTGACGAACCACTATACCAGGCGATCAGCATAGCAAAAATCAGCATCAGCAAGGTCAGGCCTAATTTATATTTAAATTGGCCTGATGCCAGCTTTGAGTGAGAACCTATTACTTTATGAAGATCAAATTTCGTCTGTGGAAACACATTTAGCAAAATACTGGCAAACAGTGGCGCAATAACCACGACCCCTGCCATATCACCTATCCAGAACGGCAACCAGGTTGTTGCAATATCCGCTGCCGGCATTAAACCAGTAACCACCAGAGAGGTCAGCACGGTAACCGTGGCCAGTAACGAACAACATACCGCCAGCACCAGAAAGCTGACGACAAAAAGGGGCAAATTATATTGTGACACAGTGCTGAGTTTTCGAAGCGTCACAGCACCCAAATAGTAGGGAAAAATGTGGGCAAAACCAAATAACAAACCAGCTTCCGTCAGTTGCCGGGAGCTCATGTCAATATCGTACTGCAAGGCAGTCCAGAACGTAATCACAACGGCCGCGATTAAGATAGCAGGTATTGCCCTGACACCTGCCACCAGCATTGCTGCACACGTCAGGCCCGCAACAGGGAACCATACCGAGGCATGCGGCGCATATTCAACCAATAAGCCCAAAGCCCAAACCGCCAACCACAACAATAGCAGCAAAGCACTGCGCCAGGGCAATGATGTTCTGATTTTATTAACAAAATTCATTGCGGCTACTACCTACAGCGCTGTTATCGGCAAGCCTTTTGTTACACCTGTGCAGTTTCACAAGGCCGCGCTGATTTTCTCAGCCAAGGCTTTGATTTTATCCATATCGCCTTGCTCGCTGCCATGGCGCTTCAAGTTAGACAAATGGGTCGGTATTAAATGAAAATGAAGGTGAGGCACGCTCTGACCAGCCGCACTGCCGTTGAGCTGCATCAGGATCACACCATCCACGCCCAAGGTCGATTTTAATGCTGATACGACTTTCTGCACTGTGGTCATAGTATGGATCAGCTGGTCAGCGGGTATATCTAAGATAGTTTCAGCTGCAAATTTGGGGATAACTAAAGTATGCCCCTCTGCCTGGGGCATAATATCCATAAATGCCAGGGTATGCTCATCCTCAAACACTTTAAAGCAAGGGATGTCGCCACGTAAAATTTTGGCGAAGATGTTATCGTTATCGTAGTTCATAACATAATCCTTTCGACACACTATACCGGATTATGCCAGTAACCTATTTTACTGCAAGTACTGAGCGTGAAAACGAAGGTGCTGTTCAATAAAGCTGGCAATAAAATAGTAGCTGTGATCGTAACCCTGTTGCAGCCGGATCTGCACCCTGGCACCACTTTGCTCTGCCACCACGGTCAATGTGTCCGTTCGCAGTTGCTCGGGATAAAAGTTATCGGCAGTGCCCTGATCAACCAGGATGGGTATGGCTTTCTGAGTTTTCTGTAACAGCATTGAGGCATCATAATGGGCCCATTGGCTTTGATCATCGCCTAAATAAGCACTAAAAGCCTTTATGCCCCAGGGGCTGCTAACCGGGTTACAAATTGGTGAAAAAGCCGATATTGATCGGTAGCGCTCAGGGTTTCGTAAGCCAATAACCAGTGCACCATGGCCGCCCATGGAATGACCACTGATAGCGCGCACAGCTGAAACTGGCAGTTCGGCTTCAACCAGTGCCGGCAGCTCACTGACAATATAATCATACATTTGGTAGTGTTTGGAGAAAGGCTTTTGGGTGGCATTAACGTAAAACCCGGCGCCTAAACCAAAATCGTACGCACCTTCATCGTCATCCGGCACACCCTCGCCCCGCGGGCTGGTATCCGGAATAATCAGGGCTATACCCAGCTCGGCAGCCACCCGCTGGGCACCGGCTTTACTGGAAAAGTTTTCATCGGTGCAGGTGAGCCCCGATAGCCAGTATAGCGCCGGTACCTTATTTTCCTGCGCCTGCGGTGGCAGAAATACCGAGAACTGCATTTCACAGTGGGTTACCGCTGACTGGTGGGTAAACCGGATTTGTTTTCCGCCAAAGCAAAGTTGTTCGCTAACCTTGGTTAAAGCTGAAATTGTCATAAATTGTTCCTTAACTGATGACGACCAGAGAGGATTAGAACCCCGTTCTGGTTGCCACAGAGTGTCTGAGCGCGCAAGCGCGAGCGAGTTGCTGTGGCAAGCCAGGGCGGGCGTTGTAATCTGTCCTACTAAAGATCAAATTAAAAATGAATAACCGTCCGGATCGACTTACCTTCATGCATTAAATCAAAGGCTTCGTTAATCCGCTCCAATGGCATCGTGTGGGTAATAAAAGTATCCAGCTCAAATTCGCCATTTAAATAACGCTCAACGTAATCCGGCAATTCGCTGCGCCCTTTTACCCCGCCAAACGCTGTGCCGCGCCATACCCGGCCGGTTACCAGCTGAAACGGCCGGGTTGAAATTTCCTGCCCGGCCCCCGCCACACCAATAATCACCGACTCACCCCAGCCTTTATGACAGCATTCCAGCGCCGAGCGCATCACATTAACATTACCAATACACTCAAACGAAAAATCGACCCCGCCATCTGTCATCTCAACGATCACTTCCTGAATGGGTTTATCAAATTTTTTCGGGTTAACCACATCCGTGGCGCCCAGTTTTTTGGCAATATCAAACTTATCTTCGTTAATATCAATAGCAATAATCCGGCTGGCTTTAGCCATCACTGCGCCTATAATCGCTGATAAGCCAATTCCCCCCAGACCAAATACGGCAACCGTGTCGCCCTCTTTAACCTTCGCGGTATTCATTACCGCGCCCATACCGGTGGTCACACCACAACCAAGCAGACAGACTTTTTCAAGTGGCGCTTCTTTATTGATTTTTGCCAGTGAAATTTCAGGCAGTACCGTGTATTCAGAAAAAGTAGAGGTGCCCATATAGTGGTAAATCGGCTTACCGTCTTTCGAGAAGCGAGTCGTGCCATCTGGCATTAAGCCTTTACCCTGGGTGGCCCGGATCGCCTGGCATAAGTTGGTTTTGCCTGATAAACAGAACTTACATTTACCGCATTCCGGGGTATACAGCGGAATAACATGATCGCCAACCGCTACTGATGTTACGCCCTCGCCCACAGCTTCAACTATACCGCCGCCTTCATGGCCTAAAATAGCCGGAAAAATACCTTCAGGGTCTTCGCCCGACAAGGTAAAAGCGTCAGTATGACAAACGCCAGTAGCAACAATTTTTACCAGCACTTCGCCTTTTTGCGGTGGCATTAAATCCACTTCTTCAATCGATAATGGCTGGCCTGGGCCCCAGGCAACAGCGGCACGGGTTTTAATCATCTTCATACGGCGTCCTTAATTAGTACTGAAAATTTATTAACGGTTATAACTATAACGCGTTTTCTATTATTTCCATATCGCTGTTAATGAGACTAAACTGCAAATTAGTTTTGTATATTTACAACAATGCGAATCAAAGGCTGCGGTTAGAACCCCGATTTGGTCACCACAGAGTGTCTGAGTGAGCGCGCAAGCGTGAGCGAGTTGCTGTGGTGAGCCAAGGCGGGCGTTGTAACGCAAGCAGCCTGGATCACATACTCCAGGGAAAAAATGAAACATTGGACAGGTATTAGTGAATTTGTTGCAGTGGCCGAACACCACAGCTTCACCCGAGCGGCAAAACAGTTGGGTATTTCGGTGGCGCAGGTTAGCCGTAATATCGCCGAGCTGGAGCAGCAATTGGCCATTAAGCTGCTGTACCGCTCGACCCGTAGCGTTAGCTTAACGGAAGAAGGCCTGTTGTATTTACAGCATTGTCGTCATTTAGTAAGTGGCCTGGAAGAGGCGAACCGTACCCTGGCAAATTTAAAGGCCACGCCTCGCGGTTTAATAAAACTGACCGCGCCGGTATTTTATGGTGAAACCCGGATTGCGCCGCTGCTTCATAATTTTTTGAAGCAATATCCTGATACCGAGCTGGATTTACAGCTAACCAATAACAAACTTGATTTAGTACAAGGCGGCTTTGATTTAGCTATCCGGCTGGGCACGCTGGAAAGTTCCAGCCTGATCGCCCGTAAGCTGGCTAACCGTACCCAGTATGTGGTGGCCTCACCGGCTTATCTGGCAAAGTATGGTACGCCAAAAAATATTACTGAGCTGGCACAGCACCAATGCCTGATTGGCACCGTAAGTCAGTGGCGCTTTACCGAGCATGGCAAAAGCGTGCAGTTTAAACCACAGGGCCGGATTATCTGCAACAGCGGTGTGGCGTTACTCGATGCCGCATTAAAAGGTTTAGGTTTGGTGCAACTACCTGATTACTACCTGCTGGATAAACTGCACACAGGCGAACTGGTAGCCGTGCTAAACACGCTGCGCCAACCCGATGATGGTATTTGGGCTATCTATCCACAAAATCGCCATTTATCCGCCAAAGTTCGGATCCTGGTCGATTATTTGGCAGGTTGTCTTGCTGGTTGAAGCTAGGCAAGCGCTATTCGCCAGGTAGCACTTACCCCAGGCGAATAGCTCACTGGTTAGTAGCCAATACCAGCACGTTCAACATTTTTCCATTCCTCTTTACTTAACCGGCCGTCCCGGTCAGTATCATACTGACTGAACATACCGTCCATCATTTCAGCTTTCGACAACCGACTATCCCGATCTCGGTCAAAATCAGCCATATTGCTTCCGAAGCGGCTGCTGCTGAATTCATTTTCATCAAGCATACCATCGCGGTTACGATCAAATTGCATAAAATGCCGATCGGCAACATGTTGTTGAAAATCAGATTTTGTTACGTAACCATCGCGGTCACGATCGATATCATCGAAGCCTGTTTTATTCGCTAAAACTGCTGCGCTACTTAATGATATTGTTAATGCCAGTACAGAAGTGATATGTTTTTTCATGTCATTTCTCCAGGAGTTGGTTATAAAATCCGCTGCGCCATCGCAGCTGTCCAACCAAACGCAACTGCTGTACCAAGAATGGATTCTCTGATGAATTTCTGTAAGTTTTTGATTTAAATAAATCATTATTTTTACTAAATATTAACTGAAAATGAACAAAGAAAGTTACCGGTAATATTTGCAGTGATAACGTAAAAATTACTACGCGAGTTGGTAACTGCTAACAGCTGTGTTAGCGTTTAGGGTTACTATTAATTACACCGCAATTAACAGGAGCCTGAACCATGACAACTCTGAAAATTGACTTAGTTTCTGATATTGCCTGTCCCTGGTGTGCCATTGGCTACGCCCGGTTGCAGCAGGCGCTCGGCTCATTGCCTGAGCTGGATACTGAGCTAGAATGGCACGCTTTTGAACTGAACCCGGACAAAAATGCCCTCCAGGAACCTATTTTGCCGGCGCTAAGCCGCAAATATGGCCGTTCAGAGCAAGAAATGCGCGAGACGCAGGCCAATATGATGAATATTGCCGCTGAGCTTGGCCTTAATTTCACAAAAATGCAGCAGCGTTTTACCTGTAATACCTTCGATGCCCACCGGTTGGTAAAGTGGGCAGCCACTGCAAATAAAGCGACAGAGATGAAACTGGCTTTGTTTGATGCCTATTTTGGCGAGGCGAAAGATGTGTCTGACGTAGCCGTATTAACAAAGTGTGCCGAAAAAGCCGGGCTGGATAAAGCAGAAGCCTGCCGTATTCTGGCAAGCGATGACTATGCCAATGATGTCAGTGAAGATATTGCTAACTATCAGCAGGCTGGTATTTCATCGGTACCTGCGTTTATTATTAATCAGAAATATCTGATTTCCGGCGCACAGGAACCGGCGCAACTGGCGCAGGCGCTGCAACAGATCGCCAGCGAAAGTCAGTAAAGGTGTTAAACCGCTGGCGCTAAACGCACTACTGCATCGATTCAACTAACAGCGCTACGCCCTGGCCGCCGCCAATACACATGGTGACCAGACCATAACGGCCCTGGATCCGTTTCAGCTCGGCTAACAATTTAATAATCAGTATTGAACCGGTAGCGCCCACCGGATGGCCCAGCGCTATAGCGCCGCCATTGGGGTTTACTTTGGCGTTGTCAAAACCAAGCGTCTGGCTTACCGCTAAGGCCTGAGCCGCAAAGGCTTCGTTTGACTCAATCACATCCAAATCGGCAACCGTTAAGCCGGTTTGCGCCAAAACCTGCTGCACGGCAGGTATTGGCCCCAGCCCCATAACCCCAGGCTCTACCCCGGCAAAAGCATAGCCAAGCAGCCGGGCTTGTGGCTTGAGGCCACGTTTTTCAGCTTCAAACCGGCTGGTTAGCAACATGGCAGCCGCACCGTCATTTAAGCCAGATGCGTTACCCGGTGTCACCAGGCCATTGGCTTGAAACGCTGGTTTTAGTTTGGCTAAGCTATCCAGAGTCGTGTCGGCGCGAATATGCTCATCCTGCTGAAACAACTCTTCATTGCGCCCTACTTTTACCTTCAGTGGCACAATTTGCTCAGTAAAGTAGCCCTGTTGCTGCGCATGCGCCGCCCGCTGCTGGCTTTGCAGCGCAAAGGCATCTAAGTCAGCGCGGCTAAAACCATATTGGGCTGCAACGGTTTCGGCAGTAATCCCCATATGGCCGCTGCCAAACGGGTCGGTTAAAATACCCAGGGTTAAATCGGTTACATTGGCATGGCCCATCCGCAAACCACGCCGGACGTTTGGCAGCAAATAAGCACCGTTACTCATACTCTCGGCACCACCGGCCAGCGCCAGTTTACTGTGGCCCAGTTGAATCATTTGCGCAGCCGATATTATCGCCTGCACCCCAGAGCCACATAAACGGTTAACATTAAATGCAGCACTGCTTGCTGACATGCCGCTTTTTAGTGCGATATGCCGCGCCAGATAGACGTCTGCCGGGCTCGTAGTAATAATATGACCAAATACCGCATGGTCGACATCTGTTGGCGAAACACCCACACGGTTTAGCGCCTCTGTCGCAGCCGCCGTACCAAGGTCTGCCGGGCTTAGCCCGGCTAAACTGCCACCAAAACTGCCAATCGCGGTGCGGACACCGGACAAAATCACGACATCAGATAAATTCATGCTGGCTACCTCTATTTTGTTAGCAACGGTCTTTTCGCTTTCGGCAGACTTTGAACAATCAGCTGATAGGAGTTTTCAATCTGGCGTTTTATTTCGTTATCTGGCACGCTACCGTCCAGTAACACAGTGTTCCAGTGCTGTTTATTCATATGGTAACCGGGGCTGATGGCAGGAAAAATGTCGCGCAGCATCAGCGCTTCGGCAGGGTCGCATTTCAGGTTTACCCGGGCGACACCGTCCTGTTCACTTAAAATGGCGAATATTTTGCCGGTTTTATAAACATAAAATATCCGGACCAAACGGGAAGTCCTCAACGCTTTGCAGTTGCATCAGGCAGTGATCACGGCATTGTTGAAAATCGAACATTCGATGCTACTCCATTGCTGGTGCAGCAGGAGTCGGAATGCTCTAAGCTGACCGTCTACGCCCCGGATGGGCGTAGAGGAGCCCCCAAGGAAGGGTTTACGGCGTGTCAGCGTGAGTAAACCGGCTTCTGCCGTAACCGCAGCTTTGAATAACTACGGTCACTTTCTATTACTTAGTGTACTTCTCCAGCCAGGCAAATACTTCGTTATACCAGCGCACCCGGTTATCTTTGTTTAAGATCCAGTGGTTTTCATCCGGGAAAATAACCAGACGCGAATCAATACCTTTGCGCTGCAGGGTGGTAAAAGCCCCTAAGCCCTGGGCATAAGGTACCCGGTAGTCTTTTAAGCCGTGAATAACCAGCATTGGTGTTTGCCATTTATCGGCATAAGCTGCCGGGTTAAATTTCTGATAGTCTGAATCTGCAGCCCAGGCCGGGCCACCTAAGTCGTACTCCGGGAACCACAACTCTTCGGTGCTGCCATAAAAGCTGGGCATATCGTATAAGCCGGCATGGTTAACCAGACATTTAAAGCCGGTTGGCCAGTTACCGGCAATCCAGTTCATCATATAGCCACCATAAGAAGCACCAAGCGCGCAGGCGCGATCACCGTCAATCCAGGGCTGGGCGTTAACGATATATTCAAACCCTTTTTTCAGATCTTCTAACGGCTTTCCACCCCAATCGCGGCTGATAGCATCAGTAAAGGCCTGGCCGTAGCCGGTAGAGCCATGAAAATCAACCATCACTACCGCATAACCCTTAGCGGCATACATCTGGGCGTTCCAACGCTCGTTAAACATGTTACCAAAGCTGCCCTGTGGCCCACCGTGCACTAAAAACGCCATCGGATATTTTTTGCTGGCATCAAAATTCCACGGTTTTACCAGATAGCCATAGACGGTGGTATCGTTGGCACCTTTAAAACTGAACTGCTCGTAATCACCAAACTGCACCTGCTCACGCCATTTGGCATTGACATCGGTAAGCTGGGTTAACTGACTGCCATCAGTGCTCAGTTGAAATACTTCTGTTGGCATATCCAGCCGGTGATTTGTAAACACCAACTTGTCACTGGCAACCTGCAAGTTGCCGGCATAGCCATTGCTGTATACCTTACGTACGTCACCAAAGCTGGTGTTAATGGCAAAAATACTGTACTGGCCAAGGTCTTGCGCTGTTACATAAATTGTACGGTTATCACTACCAAACTGATAATCACTGACCGAGCGATCAAACTCTGCCGCCAGCTCTTTACGCTGCCCGGTCACCATATCCAGTAACATTAAACCAAAACGGTCGGCTTCCGCCCCCGGCTTACTCATGGCCAGGTAAGCCATAAAACGACCATCCGCAGAAAACTTGGGCTTGGCATCCCAGGCTTTGTTGTCAGCTGTTAAGTTAACTTTTTCGCCGCCAGCAACGGCCACCTGAAAAATATCATAGTTAGTATGCCAGGCCTGCTCCTTACCCGGCGCTTTGGCGCTGAACACTAAATGCTGGTTATCAGGGGTAAACGCCACCTGATCCATGCCAGCAATATCAGTATCCCAGTCGCTAATCAGGTTTTTGGCATCGGTCACCATGCCATCGGCAGCATTTTCATTGATCGTGGCGACATGCAACTGGCTGCGATATGGCGTACGCCAGTGATCCCAGTGCCGTACCATCAGACTGTCGTAGGCCAGCGCACTGTCTTTACGCTCTTGCTCAGCAGCCTTGGCATCAACCGTGCATTTAAGCGTGCTACAGCCCGGTAATACCGCCAGTGACAGTGCCAGCGTTTTGCCGTCGGCAGATACTATAAAACCTTCAACCGGCAAGGGTAAGTCTGTTACCTGGAGTGCTTCGCCACCTTTTAGTGGCATGCGCCATACCTGATTACTGCCACTGCGATTGGCAATAAAATACAAGGCCTGGCCATCCTGGCTAAAAGCCAGTGCCCGCTCGCTGGCGTCGGTTTGGGTTAAACGCTGCGCAGAACTGTTTTGGCTGAGGTCTTTTAAGTAAATGTCACTGCTGGTGTCTGCCGGGGCAAAACCGCCGTTGCTCTGACTATAAGCCAGAAAGCGGCCATCGTTTGATAAACTCATCGCTGAAATTTTATTAAACTGGTTCAGATGCTCTACCGTTAATGGCTCTTTCGCGGTCACTGGCGCCGCCAGTGGTGCTGCCGCTAACGCGCTTAGCAGCATCAGTGAGTATTTCATGTTCGCTCCCCTTCAGGATGATTAAAATCAAAGCAAAGCGCCGGTATACACCAGCGCTTTAATATCGTTATTATTTTGCTTTTAGTTTGGCGTCCAGCTCGGCAATATTGGCTTTCCAGATCGCAGGGCCCTGTTTATGCACGTTATTGCCATTGGAGTCTACCGCCACCGTTACCGGCATATCTTCCACGTCAAACTCATAAATGGCTTCCATTCCCAGATCAGCAAAAGCCACTACCCGGGATTTCTTAATGGCTTTTGATACCAGATAAGCGGCGCCTCCCACGGCCATTAAATACACCGCTTTGTGTTTTTTGATACTCTCTACGGTTAAATCACCGCGCTCAGACTTACCGATCATGCCAAGCAAACCGGTTTGCGATAACATCATTTCGGTAAACTTATCCATCCGGGTGGCTGTCGTTGGGCCGGCCGGGCCAACCACTTCATCGCGCACGGCATCTACCGGACCGACGTAATAAATAAAGCGGTTTTTAAGGTCGACCCCTTCAGGCATGCCTTCACCTTTATTCAGCATATCAGCAATGCGTTTATGCGCCGCATCGCGTCCGGTTAGCATTTTGCCGCTTAATAACACGGTTTCGCCGGCCTGCCAGCTTTGGACATCATCAGGCGTTACCGTATTAAGGTTAACCCGCCGCACCTTACTGCCAAGCTCCCAGGTTACCTCTGGCCAGTCTTCCAGTTTAGGCGGTTTAATATCGGCCGGGCCACTGCCATCTAAATGAAAATGTAAATGACGGGTCGCCGCACAGTTCGGGATCATCACTACCGGTAAGCTGGCAGCATGCGTGGGCACGCTGTTAATTTTGACATCAACTACCGTGGTTAAGCCACCTAAACCCTGGGCGCCAATGCCCAGTTTGTTTACTTTTTCATACAGCTCCAGGCGCAGTTTTTCATCGGCAGTTTCAGCGCCCTTTGCAATAAGCTCCTGAATATCTACCGGCTCCATCAGCGCTTCTTTGGCCAGCACGGCGGCTTTTTCCGCCGTGCCGCCAATACCGATACCCAGCATACCTGGCGGACACCAGCCGGCACCCATTTTTGGTAAGGTTTCCAGTACCCAGTCAACAATAGAATCTGACGGGTTTAACATGGCCATTTTAGTTTTATTTTCTGAGCCGCCGCCTTTGGCGGCAATCATCACTTCAACATGATGACCCGCTACTAAATCAATATGCACCACGGATGGCGTATTGTCTTTGGTATTTTTACGCCCGCCGGCAGGGTCGGCCACAATAGAGGCCCGCAGCGGGTTGTCGGGGTTTAAATAGGCACGACGGGTACCTTCGTCGACCATCTGTTGCACGGTAAGGTCGGTTTTATCCCATTTCACGTCCATACCTATTTTGACAAAACAGGTAACAATACCGGTATCCTGACAAATCGGCCGGTGGCCCTCGGCCGACATGCGCGAGTTAATCAGAATTTGAGCAATGGCATCTTTAGCGGCTTTGTTTTGCTCTTTATGGTAAGCCTGCTCCAGCGCCTGGATAAAATCCAGCGGATGATAATACGAGATATACTGCAACGCATCTTCAATGCTCTCGATAAAGTCTTGTTGGCGAATTACCGTCATGCTTACTTTTCCTCTCATGCCATTAGTGGCTTAATCATTAACTATTGTAACCTGTGCTGGTATGATAGCGCGCATCGAAAACAGCGGCTAGCCATTCTATGCAGCAGTATTTAATTGCGCAAACCATTCCATACGCCGGGTCAGCAGACCTGACTGCCATTTTCAGCCATTTTGCCGACCAACCGTGGGCGATGTTGCTCGACTCTGCTGCCAGTGACCATCCAAACAGCCGTTACCAGATCATGGTTATGCAGCCACTGGCCACCCTGACTGCAACCAATGGCGTCACCACCTTGCGCGATGAACAGGGCAGCCACGATTACACGCAAGACCCTTTTACCGTATTGGACTGTGCACTAAAACGGTATTTCCCTGAGCCAGTGAACGGCGAGTTGCCCTTTACCGGCGGTGCTCTGGGGTACTTTGGCTACGATTTAGGCCGTTATCTGGAAAAGCTGCCCGAGCTAAGCAAGCATGATATTGCGCTACCTGATATGGCAGTGGGTCTCTATAGCTGGACATTAATATTAGACAAACAGCAACAACAGCTTTGGTGCGTTGACTATCATGGCGATGCGCAGGCCCGCTGGCAATTAATCCAGCACCAGTTGTCTCAGAAACTGGCCGCAACCCCCTTCAAGCTAACCAGTACCTGGCAAGCGAACATCAGTCAGGCACAATATAACGAGCGATTTGCGCAAATTCAGCAGCACTTATTAAATGGCAACTGCTACCAGATTAATCTGGCCCAGCGTTTTTCTGCCCGTTATCAGGGCGACGAGTGGCAAGCCTATCTGGCACTTCGGGAAGCTAATGCCGCGCCATTTTCGGCGTTTATCAGGCTGGAACAGGGCGCGGTACTCAGTATTTCGCCCGAACGCTTTTTACAGTTAAAAAATCGTCAGGTAGAAACCAAGCCCATTAAAGGCACCCGTCCCCGCCACAGTAACCTGCAGCTCGATCAGCAAGCCGCTGCAGAGCTACAGCAAGCGGAAAAAGATCGGGCAGAAAACGTGATGATTGTTGATTTACTGCGTAATGACCTTGGCAAAGTATGCCGGGTCGGTAGTGTTAAGGTGCCAGCGTTATTTGCCATAGAAAGCTTCCCGGCGGTGCATCATTTGGTTAGTACTGTTACCGGCGAGTTAGCCGCACAGTACAATGCCTGTGATTTGCTGCGTGGTGCTTTTCCCGGCGGCTCAATTACCGGTGCACCGAAAGTAGCCGCCATGCAAATTATTGAACAGCTCGAGCCACACCGCCGCTCAGTGTATTGCGGTGCTATTGGCTATATAAACAATAACGGCGACATGGACAGTAATATCGCTATTCGTACCCTGGTGTGCAGTGAAGGGGTAGTTCATTGCTGGGCGGGCGGCGGCATTGTTGCCGACTCACAAGCAGACAGTGAATATCAGGAAACCCTGGATAAGGTAAATAAAATATTGCCGGTACTCGTTAACGTCAACACTACAGCTGATAACGCCGATGCTGGCTGAGCACTTTTGCAGCCGCTTTGTGTTAACCCGTAATTCATTAGCGGCGGGTCAACCTTTACCTGTGCAAAAAGGCCCGGTGCCTCTGGCCGATGGTGTCCCTGCCACCCCGCAGCATGCGGCCGTACTGGTACCCATTGTCGATTATGGCAATCAACTAAAAGTACTCTTCACCCAACGCGCTTTGCACCTGCGTCATCACCCGGGGCAAATTAGTTTTCCCGGTGGCAGGATTGAACCCGGGGAGACCAGCTGCTCGGCCGCCCTGCGCGAAGCTGAAGAAGAAATAGGCCTGGCACAAACTGAAGTGAGCTTATTGGGCCGCTTACCCGCACAAGATACTACCACTGGTTTTATTATCGAGCCATGGGTAGGTATTATTAGCCCGCAACGGGGTTTTCAGCTGCAGGTATCGGAAGTGGCAGCAGTATTTGAGGTACCCCTTAGTCACTTTTTACCCCGGCAAAACCGCCATCAGCTCTCGCTGACCCTGCGCGGTAAAACCCGGGATCTGCATTTTATGCCGTATCAGGATAAGTTTATCTGGGGCGCTACCGCGGCCATTATGCATCAGCTATGTTTGCAATTGGCGTAATGTAAATTTAGGTTGACAATTAAACTGCTTACAACCACAAATATAAAATATATCGGATTAACTGAGTCGAACCGGTTTGCTCACGCCAACACGCCGTGAATCCATCCCTGGGGGCTCGTTTACGCCCATCCGGGGCTTCAACGGTTGGCTTACAGCAAACCGATTCTGGTCCGAACGATTTATGCCCCGAACAAATTAACAACAAGCTGTAATAACACCCGACCAGTTACCACCCGGCTTACAGTAGTGGCCCGCTTCCGTTACAATAGCCGCAATTTCATCAAATAAACGAATAGACACCTACTATGATTATCAGTGCTTTTGACATGTTTAGTATTGGCATTGGCCCCTCCAGTTCGCACACTGTTGGCCCGATGCGCGCCGCCAAAAAATTTACCGATAACCTCAGCGAAGCCTCGCTGCTGGAGAACGTGGCCAGTGTCAAAGTCGAGTTGTACGGCTCATTGGGCCAAACCGGTATTGGTCATGGCACCGGCAAGGCGGTGATCCTCGGTCTATCAGGTTATTTGCCAGAAACTATCGATCCGGACACCATTGATGGCCTGTTAAAACAGGTGCACGACAGTCAACGATTGCAGCTGGCGCAAAGCCAGAGCGTTAAATTTCCGCGTGACGGCGCCATTATGTTTCACCGGCGTAAAACGTTAAAAGAACACTCTAATGGCATGGAGCTGGTGGCTTTTGACAGCAACAAAACTGAGTTATTGCGCGAAGTGTATTTTTCGATTGGCGGTGGCTTTATTGTTAAGGCCGAAGAGTTTGCCAAAGAAAAAGAAGCCGCCAGTCAGTTTGCAGCCGATAATCCGCCGCCGTACCCCTTTGAATCGGGTACTGAGCTGTTGGCGCTTTGCAAAGAGCATGGTTTATCGGTGTCGGGCTTAATGCTTGAAAATGAAAAAGTATTACGCAGCCCGGTAAAAATTGAGAGTGAGCTGAATAATATCTGGCTTACTATGCGTGCCTGTATTGACCGTGGTATTAAAACCGAGGGCATTTTACCGGGTGGCTTAAAAGTAAAACGGCGCGCACCAGCACTGTATAAACGTCTTATCAGTGAAAAAAGCAGCGATCCGTTGCAGGTAATGGACTGGGTCAACCTGTTTGCGCTGGCGGTTAACGAAGAAAACGCTGCCGGCGGCCGGGTCGTTACCGCGCCCACTAACGGCGCTGCTGGCATCATTCCAGCCGTGCTGATGTACTTTGATAAGTTTATTCAGCCGGTCAGCCCGGAAATTGCTACCCGTTATCTGCTAACGGCGGCCGCTATTGGTATTTTATATAAGAAAAATGCTTCTATTTCCGGCGCTGAAGTCGGTTGTCAGGGTGAAGTGGGCGTGGCGTGCTCTATGGCAGCCGCCGCCTTAACTGAAATTCAGGGCGGTACGCCACTGCACGTGGAAAACGCCGCTGAAATTGGTATGGAGCATAACTTAGGCTTAACCTGCGATCCGGTGGGCGGTTTGGTGCAAGTACCCTGTATTGAACGCAACGCCATGGGTTCAATTAAAGCGATTAATGCCTCACGACTGGCGCTGCGTGGTAGCGGCGATCAGAAAGTGTCACTGGATAAAGTGATTAAAACCATGTGGGACACCGGTCGCGATATGCAAACCAAGTATAAGGAAACCTCACGCGGTGGCCTGGCAGTCAATATTATTGAATGCTAATGACGTCATGAGTAACCAGGGTTAGTCAGCTTCGGTTGCCAGCAGCGGATCGTCAGGTTCGCTCTGGCTTACTGCATTATTCTGATAATCGGCAACAATCTTTTCAGCCTGCTCGCTATCTTCGTCCTGCACCAGAATAGTGGCAATACCCAGCGGCGCAACGTCCCCCACTGCGCCTTGCAGGTAATGCCCTCCCACGTGAGCTTCTATGCCATAGGAGCGCAGCATACCGGCGACAATATGCGCTTCTAAAATATCATTAGCGTTGAAAATAATTTTCATACTTTCCTTATACCGGCGTTATAAACAGAGACAGTATGCCGAGCAGCCTTAAACATACAACAGCCAGGCTACCGTGCTTGCTGCTACACAATAAAACAACATCGGCGCCAGTGTATAGCGAATAATATCGCCCTCTCTACCCTGCAAATTTACCACACTTGCTGCGGCGACCACATTAACCACGCAAATCATATTGCCAGCATTGGCTCCCAGCATTTGCAACGCTAAGGTAAGGGAAAAAGGTAAACCCGCTTCTGTAGCCATTGCCTGCTGAAAACTGCCAAACATCAAGTTCGAAAAGGTGGCAGAGCCAGCAATAAATGAGCCCAGCGCACCGACAAATGGCGCAATCCACAACCAGCTTTGGGCTAAATATTGAGCCGCTTCGCTGGCCAGTGCGATAGGCATGGCAGGCAAGCCTGCGGCATTAACGTCTGATTGCAGAAAAATTCTGACCATGGGTACAGCTCCGGCCAGGGCAATGGCGGAGGGTAACAGCATCTGAGCACTGTGCCGGCAAGCTGTTATTAACAGCGGAGTTGAGCCACGCAGTAAAAAACAGCTGCCAATAGCCACCAGCACAAATAAAGTGCCCGGTAAATAAAGCGGACTGACGCTAACACTAAGCCCGGTGCCAAAAATATCAGGCCACTGCCATGCCATTTGTTGTAAGTAATGTTTAAAGGGTAAGCCAGGGATCCGGCTGATTATCAGCAGCACAGCGATTAACGCGTAAGGTAACCAGGCGCGACCAAGCGACATGCCATGCGAAATGACTACTGGCAGCGGCATATCTGATTTACCAAGGCTTAAATCTGGCTGCACCGGCAGGGTTTGCGGATCGGTGCTGGTAGGATCACCTAGCCATGGCCTGGCCGGTAGCAATATGTTGTAACGGGCGGCGGTACAAATAAGTACTAAGCCAATTAGCGCGCCAAGTATTGACGGGAATTCGGGTCCCAGCAATAGTGCCACCAAATACGCAGGTACGGTAAACGCCAGGCCACTTAGCAGCGCAAAAGGCGCAATAGCAAAACCATCGCGCCAGCTGCGCCTGACACTAAAAAACCGGGTTAACATTACCACCATGATCAGTGGTAACCAGGACGCAACGGCAATATCGATGCTGATGGCCGTTAAGGCAATTTGCAGCACCGCATCGTGAGTTATACCTGGCACACCCTGAGCAATACCGACCAGCACCGGCGTACCAACCGCACCAAAAGACACTGCACTGGAATCGGCGACCAGCGCCAGTACCACGGCAGCAATGGGGCTAAAGCCCAGGGCAACTAAAAGGGGGGCTGCAATAGCAGCCGGTGTACCGAAGCCGGCAGCGCCTTCTAAAAAACTGCCAAACAACCAGGCGATAATGATTAGCTGCACCCGTTTGTCAGGGGATATAGCAGCAAATCCGCTTTTAATGACCCCGATAGCACCCGTTTGTTTTAACACGTTCAGTAATAATATGGCGCCAAATACTATCCATAAAATAGTACTGGCAATAACCAGCCCTTCGGCCACCGCAGCAGCCAGTTGCACCGGGGGCACTTGCCACACCAGATAGGCCAGTACCGCGCATACCACTAAGCTTAGCGGCATCGCCCGGCTGGCAGGCATTCGCAGCAACACCAGTAACATAAAAACACTTAACAGCGGCATTGCCGCTGTTAACCATAGCAGTGCATCCATCCGCTTAAGCTACTGCCTCCTGTGTGGGTTACGCCGTGCTTAAAAACCGCTATCAGTTACCGGTGAATGGCTCGGATCCTTTGCTTCATCCTCAGTAGTAACTTGGGCTGCATGTTTACCGGCAAACAACGTTATTATCAGTAGCACGATTAAACCCAACAGTGGAATAATCAACAACAGTGCCCACCCGCGACTGAACTCTAAATCGACTAAGCGGCGGCAAATCGCCGCAGCAATCGGCAATGTCATCGCGATTAAATAGGACAATGCGATAACGCCCATAGGTAATATTCCTGTACGGGCAACAATACCATCGACAATAAGCAACACCAGCAACAGCGCAATATGAACCCAGAAAAACTGCCAGAACTCGCGCCGGCTATCGGGCTGGTTAAAGTTAGCATAGCTGCGAATAGCCCGGCCAAAACTGCTGATAGCTTGTGGCACGACTTTCTTAGTGTCCTCTAAAATAACATACAGCGCCGGGATCAGTACCAAAGTAATGACCGTCGCGAACAGAATACCGAATGCCAGTGATACCGCCATCGGCACTACAATTTTCGCCTGTAAGCTCCGTTCCAGCACAATGGGCGCCAAACCGACAAAGGTGGTCAGCGAGGTTAATAAAATGGCCCGAAAACGCTGGGTACCAGCTTCTACTACCGCCTGTTTAATGGCCATGCCCTGCTCCCGTGCCCGGTTAACAAAGTCCACCATAATCAGGCTGTCATTGACTACTACCCCCGCTAATGCCACTAAACCAAAGATCGACATAATGCTCAGGCTCAGCCCAAGTAACATATGGCCCACCACAGCACCAATTAAGCCAAAGGGGATCACGCTCATAATAATTAATGGCTGACTGTAAGATTTAAGCGGCACCGCCATTAACGCGTAAATGGCAAAAAGCGCTAACACTGCCGCTTTCATTAAATCAACCTGGGCATCAATTTCATCCTGGCTGGCACCATCCAATGACCCGGTGACGCCAAGGTATTTTTGCTCCAGCTCTTTGATCACTTTATTTTGTACTTCACGAACGACTTTGGCTGGCTCAATCAGGGTTTTATCGGCTGCCGCGCTAATGGTCACCGCCCGCTCACCATTCACCCGGTTAATGGCGCTGAAGCTCGGTTGCATGGTATAGCTGGCTACCCGGGAAAATGGTACTTCGCCACCGTTAGCCGTGCGAATGCGCATGTTTTCCAAATCACCAATTGAACGACGCTCATCCTGCGGGTAACGCACCATCACTTTAATTTCTTCGCCATTACGCTGCAGGCGCTGAGCCTCCGCCCCGTAAAAGCCATAGCGTACCTGCCGGGCTAAATCGGCCAGGCTAATGCCCAGTAACTCGGCCTCTGGTTTTAATGCCAATACAATTTCATCATTGCCGCCAAGTAAGTTGTCCTCAATATCAAATACCCCGGCATACTCGGCCAATCTGGCTTTTAACTCTTCAGTTGCCAGTTGCAGGTTTTGTAAGTTGGTACCGCGCAATTGCAGCGCAATATCAGCGCCACCACCGCCCATCGGCGAGCTGTTAATTTTAAATGTTTTCAAACCCGGGATTTCCGGTATCTGCTCCCGCCAGCGCTTGGCAATCTCAAAGCCATCAATTTCGCGGTCTTCACTTTTTTCAAGCTCGACCACCAGCTGACCTGCGGTATCGCTGTTTAAAAATACCAGCCGGTGCTTAATCACATCTTCATTAAATTCACGCCCAAGTTCGGTGTTGGCACGCAGTAAGGCTTTTTCAATTTCCTGCATCGCCAGCACGGTCGCCTCATTCGACGCGCCCTCTTCCATTTGGACGTTAGCCTGAATAAAGTCACTAGGAATATTCGGGAAAAATACCCAACGGACAAAACCACCTTGCAGCACACCAATCATTAAAATCATCAAGGCAAAAAAGCACGCCATCGTCAGATAACGCAGCTGAATACACCGCTCAATAAAAGGTTTGTACGTATTGTGAATAAAGCGATACAGTACACGGGATACCGCTTCGCGAACCCGCTTTAAGGTATTACTACCAAACCGGCCTAAAGCGTAAACACCACCTTTATCCGGATCCCACGGTTTAGTATCCATATTGGCAATGTGAGTAGGTAAAATAAGTTTTGATTCAATAATAGAAAACACCAGACACAGCACCACCACCCAGGCAATGGATTCCCATATCGCTGACTGACCGCCGCCAACCATTAACATCGGTACAAAGGCCGCAATAGTCGTTAACACGCCAAAAGTGGCCGGCATGGCAACTTTTTGGGCCCCGGCAATCACCGCTGCAGTCGATTTACCGCGCTTTTCTATCTCGGTGTAGGCGCTTTCACCGATTATAATCGCATCATCCACCACTATCCCCAGCACCAGAATAAAGCCAAACAAGCTGATCATATTAATAGAGACATCAAACATCGGTAATGGCAGCATCGCCAGTGCGCCAAGGAAACAGACCGGAATACCCACCATCACCCAGAAGGCCACCCGAAACTCCAAGAATAAGGTTAGCGCCAGCAGCACCAGAATTACCCCGGTCAGCAAGTTGCCGGTCATTAGATCTAACCGGCCTTGCAGGTAATAACTGGAGTCACCCCAGTAATCCAGCTGCACGCTGGGCGGCAAACTGGCTTTTTTATCTTTAACATATTGTTTAACGGTATCAGCAATTTGCAGCGTATCGTCTTCACCTACGGCATCAATCCGGATCGACACACTGTTTTTACCGTCAAAGGTTGCCAAGCGGCTGCGTTCAATAAAACCATCATTAACGTTGGCAATTTCGCCTAAGGTAAGCCGGCTGCCATCGGCAAATTTCAGCAGTACAATATTGTCAAAGTCAGCCTGATTATAGGCCTGGCCTTTGGTGCGCAGTAAAATATTACCGCTTTCAGAGCGGATTGCACCACCGGGTAAATCTACCGAACTGGCCCGGATCGCGGCCACAACCTGATCCAGCGTTAAGCCATATTCTTTTAATTTAAGCTCCGGGACCTCAACGGCTACTTCGTAGTCGCGCGCGGCGACCACATCAACTTTACTCACCCCAGGCTGCTTTTTAATTTCATCCCGGATATCTTTAGCCAGCTCTTTTAAGGTGCGCTCTGGTGCATCGCCATACAACGATAACCACATAACATTACTTTGAAAACGCACCCGATATACCACTGGCCGTTCAGTTTGTTCTGGCAAGGAAGAAATAGAACCAACCTGGGTTTTTATCTCATCCATGACTTCCTGCACTTTAAAATTCGAGTCAATTTCAGCCCGAATTGTTGCCAGGCCTTCGACGGCAGTAGAGCGAATGCGTTTAATACCATTTACTGCGCGCAGGCTCTCCTCGACTTTATCAATAACCCCGGATTCCACTTCTTGTGGTGCAGCGCCAAGGTAAGCCACCCGGATGTTAACCACTTCCAATTCAATTTCTGGAAAAGCCTGCTTTTTTATCGTAAAAACAGCCGCAATACCGGCTACTAAAATAATCGCCATCAGCAAATTTGCTGCGACGCTATTGCGGGCGAACCAGGCAATAATACCTTTATTGGTATCCATGTTACTGGCCCTCTGCTTGCTTCACCGCCGCTGCTGCATCGGCCAGTTGCGTAGGTTGTTCGGCATGGTCTTCTACGGTATTGTCGCCGGCTATCCGCACCATAGTGCCAGCCAGCGGGTTAGAAATGGCAGATAACACCAGTTGATCACTGCTTTGCAGTCCATTGGTAATGTACGCCGCCTCTGCTGTAGCCCGGTCTACCGTGACCTGACGAAATTGCAAGGTGTTATCATTATCTACTACCAGCACCTTATTGCCTGGTAATAGTAAATGACGGGCAACCTTAACCACCTGCTCGGCCTGAGTGCCAGTGATGGTTGCAGCAACAAAGCGGCCAAAATTCAAAACTGGTTGTGTTTGATTACGGCGCTGATAAGGATCCGCTACCTCAGCGACCACATAAATTACCCGGCTGCGCTCATCCAGGATCCCTTCTGTGCGAACAAGTTTTGCCGGCCACTGCACTTGCTGTCCGGCAATGGTGCTGCTAAGCATAACCTGGTTATTATCAGACGTTATCGTGTCGGACTCACCGGCACCTGGCATAGTTAGAAATGCCATATCAGTATCAGTCAAAGGTAAGCGAATTTCAGCAATGTCAGTGCCGACAATTGAACCCAGCGCGGTGCCCCGACTGATAAATTGGCCAAGGTTCGCGGCCCGTGTCCGCACCATGCCATCATAAGGGGCGCGGATTTCAGTGCGGGCCAAATCACGATTCGCCCGCTCCACTTCAGCCTCGGCCGACTGCACACTGGCTAACGCACTGGCCAGTTGTGGCTGGCGCAAGCCCAACGCAGGCGCGTTACCATCGGTAAAGGATCGCCATTCTTCCTCAGCAACTTTTACCCGGGCTTTTTCTTCAGCCAGCATCGCCTGCGCATTAGCCAACGCTGCCTGGGCTGCTTTAACGTTGGTGAGATAGTCACTTTTTTCAACCTGTACCAGCAAGTCGCCCTTTTTAAAAAAACCACCGGCAACAAACTCTTCTGCTACCGCCACTACCCGGCCATTCACTTCTGAAATCAGGCTGGTTTCAAGCTTGGGTGTTACCATGCCCTGAGAGCTGATTTGATAAACGATGTTATCAGGCGAAATAGCCCCAGTATTGACCAAAATAGCCGGTCGGGTTTCCTCACTTTTCTGAGGAGGCTGACGCATCTTGCCTAAACCCACTGCGGCCATAATAGCGACTACAACAACCACTACCGGAAGAATTACTTTTACAAAAAAAGAAGACATGACTTACCTACCCGTCAATTTTAACTGCGTACATCATAAGCGCTATGGCGACAATTGTATGCCAGCGACTGTTAATGATTGTATCCTGATAGCGCGGCATTAAGTTATGCTAACGCCAAAAACAGATGGATCCAAAACCGTGTCACTTTGCGCCAGGCCTGTAATAACGCGGCCATCTGCGGGACTGTGGGCCCCGGACCGGGTTAACATTACGCTTAACGGGCGACCAGGCGCCTGACCCTTCGTAATATTTTGTTACAAACCACAAAAATTAAAACAGTTGTTTAAGTGGCAGTTATAACCCTACAACTTAAAGTTATTTGCCGATTGCCCCACGCTGATTTATGGTAAGCACGGTGATCAGGCTGGTCATTTTTAAGTCATATATCGCAGGTAGTATTTTTGCCAGTATTCACTATCGCAGCAGCATTATGCTTACGCAGACTGCCAATGCAGTTAGATTGAGGGAAGCAACATGAGTATCACCAAACACTATTTAAAAACCAAACCAGTGTGTAAAGTCACGTTTAAAATTAGTGCTGAGCAATTAGCCGGAGCCGAGACTGTTGCCCTGCTTGGTGAGTTTAATGATTGGGATCCGGCAGCATTACCCATGAAAAAAAGTAAAAAAGGTGATTTTAGTGCCAGCGTAACCCTGAATAACGATCAGGAATACCAGTTTCGCTATCTGGTTAACGGCGGTACCTGGTTAAACGATGACGCGGCAGACGCTTATCTACCGTCACCGTTATCTTATGATCATAATTCAGTCATTCGGTTATAGCTCTGATATTACCAGGTGCCGGCACTGTTGTGCTTGCACCTGGTACTCACTTAGCAGGTTTAACAGCGCTCCAGTATCAGACAGCCAACCGAGTAACCCGCACCAAAGGAACACAGCACGGCTTTATCACCCTTATTTAAACCCGTTTTATGCTTATGAAACGCTATGATTGAACCGGCAGAGGCAGTATTTGCATAACTGTCCAGTACCAGTGGTGCTTCTTCTGGCAACGGGTCTCGTCCCAGAATTTTCTTCGCCGCAAAAATATTCATATTAATATTTGCCTGATGCAGCCACAGCCGTTTTAGCTGATCCGGGCTGATATTAAGCGTTGCCATTTCATTCTGAATAACGTCGGCAACAATAGGCAATAATTCTTTAAAAACCTTTCGACCCTGTTGTTTGAAAAACGGAACTTTAGGATCGGGTTCAGCAAAACAATGTTCAGTGTAGCCAATATCACAGCGGATATTATTCGAAAAACTGGTTTGCAGCCGCATTCCTAAAATAGCAAATGCCTGCTCTGACGTGCAGCTGCTTTGTGCTTCAATAATGGTGGCGGTACATACATCACCAAAAATAAAATGGCTGTCACGATTTTTATAATCCACCTGAGGTGAGGCAAACTCGGGGTTAACCACTAACACGACTTTCGCTGTCCCCCCGCGAATGGCATTGGCAGCGTTGCTAATGGCAAAGGTGGCAGAGGAACAGGCAACATTCATATCAAACGCATAACCGGCAACGCCCAGAATATGCTGCAGCTCGATAGAAAGTGCCGGATAGGGCCGCTGCATATTGGATGCCGCACAGATTATAAGGTCAATGTCTGCGGCCGTTTTATTGGCCTGCAGCATAGCTTCCCGGGCAGCAGCTACAGCCATCTCAACCATTTCTGGCGGGGTATTTTCATCACGCTTCTCAAATACCGGGTGCATTATCTTTGGCTCAAGAATGCCATCTTTATACAACACGTGCCGCGACTTTATGCCTGAGGCTTTTTCAATAAACTCACTGCTGGAGTATTCCAACGCCTGATGTTGTCCGGTACTGATTTCTGCAGCATGCTGCCGATTGTGTAAATCAACATATTGGTTATAGCTGGCAACCAGCTCTTCATTACTGATGGTCGCGGTTGGCGTAAATAGCCCTGAACCACTGATTACAATATTTTGCATTACTTTACACCTTGTCTGGTTGCGACGATCTTATTATCTGATTAAAACACGGCCAGGCCTGAATTGCCGGCATTTCCATTGTACTATGAGTCGATTATGAATGCTGCGCCCGGAGTACTGTGGCCCGGCTTGTTGCCTAGTATAACGAAAATTATCGTCGGCGTTTAGTGGTACAGCAACTGGCTGACGCTTGCCTGATTTAGCAAGTTATTCCACAACACGCTACGCTTTTACAGTACCATACCCTGCTTGTATGCCTGCTTGTTAAGGTGAGATCCAGTATCGACGGTGTACACTATGCTTTGGTCTGCGGCATAATAGCAGGTAATTACTGACGACAAACCTCCCCTATCAGGGGTGTTTCTTCTGTTTATCGGGGAATAAGATCATCCGCATGTCGCTATCTAGAATGCTAATTTATGTTTTTTTCCTGGTCAGTGGCAGTAGCTTTGCGCAAACTAAACTGCAAATTGAAGGGCTGAAGGGTGAGCTGGAGAAAAACGTCAACGTTTTTTTAGCAAAATATGATGCTACTGAGATCTCCGGTTCCTTGCGCTTTCAGTTGAGCCTGCAACAAGATATTGAGACAGCCTTACAAGCACTGGGCTACTACCAGAGCGAAGTTGAATTTACGTTGTCGGAAGGCGCTGGCAAAGCCACCTTAACCGTTGCTATCACCCCGGGCGAACCGGTCAAAATTAACATATCGGATATTGTTCTGATCGGCGATGCGACTGACGATCCACAGTTTAACGCGGTGCTAAGAAGTCAGGCGCCAGAAGTCGGTGATACGTTGCACCATGGGAAATATGAAAGTCTGAAAAGTGAATTGCTCAGTCTGGCTCTGCGTAAAGGTTACTTTGATGCCACGTTTAGCCGTAGCCGGCTGGAAGTCATTCCTGAGCTTAGTCAGGCAAATATTCATCTGCACTTTGACAGTGGCAAGCGTTATAAATTTGGCGAAGTCACCTATAGCGGACAGCAAATTCGTGATAAATGGATGCAATCGCTAATCCCATTTGAACCCGGCCAGCCCTATCTCGCCAGTGAGCTGGGAGAATTTAATCAAATACTTGCCAATACCAACTGGTTTTCCGCTATCGCCATTGAAGGTGCTACTGAACAAATAGACGATTACACCTTACCGATTATAGTTAAACTGGAACCGCGGCTGCGTAACAGCGTTGAAACGGGGATTGGTTATTCGCAAGAGGTGGGGCCGCGCCTGAAATTAAGTTGGTTTAAACCCTGGCTTAATGACCGTGGTCACAGTTTAAATGCCGACCTTATTTTATCCGGCGAAGAACAAAATATTGAAGCACGCTATAAAATGCCGTTAGCGGACTCTCCCAGTGATTTTTATCAATTTCAATACGGGGTTGGCGTTAAAGAATATAGCCGCCAGGATAATGTTCGTACCAAAGTGTCTAATCTGGCTGCAGAACGCCACTGGTTACTCGAAAGCGATTGGTATCGGATTGCGTCAGTTCGTTGGCTTTATGAAGAAGCAACCGAGTTTGAACAAACCACAACCAGCAATATCCTGATGCCTGGCATTCGTTTTAACCGTTTACGCCAGTCTGGTGGCCAGATGCCACGATCGGCAGACAGATTATTATTTAACGTTGAAGTATCTGATAAGCGTTGGGGCTCAGGTGCAAACTTTGTCAGAGTGCGTGGTCGTGCCGGATGGATTGGCAGTGTGGGTAATAGTCATCGCTTTGTAACCAGGGCTGATGCCGGGGCGGTGATAGGCGCCGCAATTGAAGACTTACCGCCTTCACTGCGTTTCTTTGCCGGGGGAGACAATAATCTGCGTGGTTATGGTTATGAATCGTTACCACTGCAAGATGAAAGCACTGATGTTGTCGGTGGCCGTTATATGGCAACGGCTTCTGTTGAGTATCAATACCGGGTTCGTGGCAACTGGTGGCTCGCTGGATTTTTCGATTACGGCAGTGCCTGGCAAGACAAACCGGAATTTAAGCGTGGTGTTGGTTTAGGGGTTCGCTGGGCCTCACCAGTTGGCCCGGTGCGGCTCGACTTCGGTTATGGTCTGGATAGCGGTGAGCGTAAAGCATTCAAGATCCATTTCGCCCTGGGCCCTGAGTTATGAGACCTGACCGATGAAGCCTGCAATTCATAAAACCCTGAAATGGCTAAACTGGACGCTGATCCTGCCGCTGCTGGTCGTGGTGTTGCTGCTGGCAATACTGCTCTACACGCCTGTTGGCCTTAAGCTGGGGCTGTGGCTCAGTGACAAATATGTGCCGCAGTTATCGGTTGCCGGCCACACCGGTAGCTTGCTTGGCGGTATGCAACTTAACAACCTCAGCTGGCACAACGAGGGGGTTAGATTCCAACTCGAACAGTTGCAACTGGATATAAATAACAACTGCTTTTTCCAACTTAAGCTCTGTGTTTCAGAATTAACGCTCAGCAAGGGCTCGCTGAAGCTTGGCGAAAATACGTTTCGTTTTAACCGGTTTAATACCTCGGCCGAAGCCTGGGGTCGGGAGTTGCAGTTCAATGACAGTCAACTGCAACAATTGCAAATTGACCTGGTACCGGCCAGTGAACCATCAGCTGAACCCTTTCAGTATCAGCCGCCAACACTTAGCGACCTTACGCTACCGCTGGCCGTTTATGTCAATCGCTTCAACCTGACTGATGCCAGCATCATTCAGGCCGGGCAAACCACAGCACTGCCTGATGTTAATTTCAGTGTGCAAGCACGTGAACAGAATATCCGCCTGCTCGACTTACAAGCCCGCCACCCGCTTGCCAGCCTGAGTGCCACCGCCGATATTACCCTGCAAGGCAGCTACCCTCTGCAAGCGCAGCTAAGTACGGTACTCAACCAGGCGCCACTGGCAGGACAGCAACTGAATGTCAGTCTCAGTGGTACTCTGGCTGATTTGGCAGTCAGTGCCCGCACCACAGGAAAAATAGAGGCAAAAGCCGACGCGCAATTAGCGTTACTCACGGCAGGGCTGCCGCTGAGTGTTAATTTAGACTATGAGGCATTTAACTGGCCACTTGACAACAGCGACGCCTGGCAACTTCGCCGCGGCAACCTGACCGCAAGCGGAGACCTGCAACAACTGCAATTTGGCGTGAACGCCGGGGTATCGCACAGCACCGTGCCCGCGGCAGAACTTAACGCTACAGGCCAGTATCTGCTAGCGGACTCTGTGTTACTGATTGATACTGCAAAGGTGGCCGTGCTGGATGGCGCCGTTAGCGGTAATGCCCGGATTGAACTGGCCGACACCCTGCGCTGGCAGGCAGAGCTAAACCTTACCAGTATTCAACCTGGTTCATTCTGGCCAGAATTCAGTGGTCAGATTAATGGCAAACTGGCAAATACAGGAACCTTTAGGCAGGATGGCAGTTGGCAAACTGAATTAAACCAACTGGCTATCAACGGGCAATTGCGAGATGAAACAATTAATATTCAGGGTAAACTGGCTGCCAGTTATCGTCAGCCAGTTGACCGTTATCAAATCGACAGCGAACAGCTAATCCTGCAACATGGCGATAACCGCATTACCCTCTCTGGCTCACTGGCAGAACAATGGCAGCTGGATGCCCGGATTACGGTACCTGACTTAAGCAGCAGTCTGCCGATGGCTAATGGTATCATTAATGCTGATGTAACTCTGCGCGGAGCGCAGCGCCAGCCGCAAATAGCGGCAACGATTACCGCCAGTGAATTGCGTTACGCTGGTCATTCGCTGCAGCAATTGGCAGTTGATGTGCAGTTGCAGGTACAACAAAACCAGCAAATAATGACCAGCCTTGACCTTACCGCCAGCGATGGCAAGCTAAATGGTTTTCAGATTGACAAGCTTTCGTTAACCGGCTCAGGCGACGAAGCCCAGCACCAGCTGAACCTCGACTTGCTATCGACCCAGGCAGATGTTTCATTCAGGCTTAGTGGTCAGCTAACGGACCGCAAGCGCTGGCAGGGTCAGCTAAGCGATGCTACGGTAGGCACTCCGATTGGTGCCTGGCGATTGCAAGATGCCATCGACTTACGTTATCTGCTGCAACAGCAGCAACTGAACATTAGCCAGCATTGCTGGCAACACGATCCTGGCACGCTCTGCTTAACGGAAAATGCCAGCCTCAGTGCTGAAAATTTAGCCGCAAAAATTGAAATACAACAATTAAATCTGGCTAGTCTCAATCCGCTGATGCCGCTGGCAGTAAATTTAACAGGTGAGTTAAATGCCCGCGCCAGTGCCAACTGGCAACCCGGCCAGCAGCCCCGGTTTGAGTTATCGGTGCAAAGTAACCGTGGTGCCCTGACCGAGCAAACCTCGCCCCCTATTGCTTTGAGCTGGCAACAATTAACGCTGAGCAGTCGGTTAGAAAACGACCAGCTGAGTGCCAGTCTGCAAGCCACGTTAAATGAGCAAGCCGGCTTAACGGCCAGGCTCAATATTGCGGATATCAGCAGCAGCAACCGACCACTGAGCGGCAGCTTGCAATTAACCGAATTTACCCTGGAATTTCTGCAGCCGCTGTTGGACGAATACAGTGAGTTAGCCGGGGTGATCAGCGCTGATATCGCGGCTGATGGCAGTGTAGAAAACCCGCTGCTGTCCGGACAACTTGCCCTGAATAAATTGCGGGTAAAAGGCAAACTGGCACCCACCGATATTAATAACGGCAGCCTGAGGGTCGCATTTAAAGGCGCTAATGCCGATTTGCAAGGTGACATTGCCACACCTCAGGGAGATCTGACGTTGGCAGGTAAGGCTGACTGGCAACAATTGGACAATTGGCAAGCCCTTCTGGGAGTTAAAGGCGATCCACTTAGTGTTCAGATTGAACAAGGCAAACTGCAGGTTAAGCCAGATCTTGAGATCAGCGCCAACCCACAACGCATTAAACTTACCGGTAACGTTGCCATCCCAAGCGCTCAGCTAAGTATTGATGAATTGCCACAAAATGCGGTGGGCTTATCCAGTGATACCGTCATCCTTAACGCTGAAGGCCAGCCTGTTAAGGAACAACAAGCCATGGCAACACCGATTGTCGCAGATATCAGGTTGCAGCTGGGAGACAAGGTTCAGCTGGCTGCGTTTGGCCTGGAAACCTTATTGCGGGGTAATCTGCAGGTCAGACAGCAAAACGGCAGACAAACCATCAATGGTGAAGTAAGGCTGGTTGACGGCACTTTTCGTTCTTATGGCCAGGATTTGTTAATCCGTAGCGGTAAAATGACGTTCAATGGCCCGCCAGATCAACCCTACTTAAATGTAGAAGCCATCCGTAACCCCGCCAATATGGAAGATAACGTAGTGGCAGGTATCCGGGTTATTGGCCCGGCAGACCGGCCGCAAATCACTATTTTTTCAGAGCCTGCCATGCCCCAGGCCAATGCCCTGTCCTACTTGCTGGTCGGCCGTGATCTGGATAGTGAATCGGGCAGTGCCGCCAATGCGGTTACCACCAGCCTTATCGGTATGAGCATTGCTTCAAGCGGTAGCCTGGTCGGAGAAATAGGCGAAGCGTTTGGCGTAAGTGATTTAACCCTCGATACGGCAGGTTCGGGTGACAACTCTCAGGTAACCGTTAGCGGCTACTTAACCCGTGATTTACAGGTTAAATATGGTATCGGTATTTTTGAGCCCATTGGCGAGTTCACCCTACGATACCGCTTAATGCAAAGTTTATATCTGGAAGCGGTATCCGGGCTTGATAAAGCGGTAGACCTGTTATACCGCTTTGAATTTGATTAGCCATGCTGTCATGGCTGGCAGCAGGTCTGGCTTATTCCGGTTTGCGCAGTAAAAGATGCGTATAGCGTCCCAACGAAGCATAAGGTTCTTGCTGGTTATATAACAGCTCCAGCGCCAACACCTGCTGGAAATGGCTTTGTTGCTGAGTACGATCCCGTAGATAATCATGAAAACAACGCACGCCGGTTTTACTGATCAGGGAGAAGCCGGCTTGCTGATACCATTGCTCAACCTTTAGCGGTTCCAGTGGGTTTTGCGGGCTGAGCTGCACTTTCTTTTTAACCTTAAAATCGGCTGTCACATAATCGAAGTTACCATATAAAATATTACTGAAGCGCATTGCATCTTTGTTGTAGTACATCAGCGACAATGTGCCCCCCGGCGCAACCAGCTGCCAAAGTTGATTTAACGCCAACTCTGGTTCAGCCAGCCACTCCAGCATGGCATGGCATAGTACCAGCGGGTATTGCTGCGGGGCCTCATGGCTTAACGCCGCCAGGCTTTGCTGGCTAAAACGCAGCAGAGCATCAGCACCGGAAACTTCCAAGCCCTGTGCGGTCGCAGCCTCTGCTGCCATCGCCAGCATTTCTGCCGAAATATCCGTTAGTGTTACCTGATGTCCCCTGGCCGCCAACGCCAGACCCAGCTGGCCCTGACCAGCGCCAACGTCAAGCACTTGACAAGGGCTCTGCAGCACCGTTAGCTGACTTAAGTCCCGCAGCAACACCTGTTGACGGATCTCGCCCTTACTACTCTGGTAGATATTGCGCTGAAACTTGGCGGCCATGCCGTCAAAGCTACGATCGGTATTTTTGTTCATGCCGGATTGTCGATATCAATAAACTGCACATCCAGCGCATAGTTGGCGCTAAGGTATTCGCCCAGCGCCTTAATGCCGTAGCGCTCGGTCGCATGGTGACCCGCAGCAATAAAGTGAATATTCAGCTCCCGTGATACATGAATAGTTTGCTCAGACACTTCACCACTGATAAACAAATCAGCGCCAGCAGCGGCTGCCTGCTCGATATAGCCCTGGCCACCGCCGGTACACCAGGCCAGTTTTCGTACCCGTTTATCCGAGCAGGCATTGTGAGCCAGCACTTGCCGTCCCAGTTGCTTCTGCAATAATTCCGCTACCTGCGTCAGGCTCTGTGGCTCGGCAAATTCACCCTGCATCAAGACACCAACCGGCTCTACTGTTGATAGAGAAGTGATCTTGGTCGCCTGCATCAGTTTGCCAAGCTGAACATTATTGCCAAGCTGTGGATGAATATCTAATGGTAAATGGTAGGCAAACAAGTTGATGTCATTGGCCAATAACGCCTGCAGGCGATTTTTTTTCATGCCGGTAATAACCGGCGCTTCATTTTTCCAGAAATAGCCGTGATGAACCAAAATGGCATCAGCCTGCACTGCTATCGCGACATCTATCAGGGCCTGACTGGCGGTTACCCCGGTAACAATACGGTTAATTTGCGGCTTACCTTCCACCTGTAAGCCGTTTGGACAATAATCACGTACCCGCTCAGTTTGCAGTAGTTCTGCCAGCAGGCTGACCAGTTGTTGGCGTTGCAACATAAAAACTCCGGTTTGTAATATCCGCTAATGGCACTATTGTACTGAAAAACAGCTAAAAAGCAGGCAGATTTGTCTATTACCTGCATTTTGATGTATAAATAGCGGGCAACGATTAATTTTCACGCACAGGTACCCTAAGCATGACAAAATTGGATAAAGATCAGGTAATCGCTGATTTTACTGCAGCTTATAAAGCTGAATTTGGTAAAGCGCCAGAACTGGAGCAAAAACCAGGCTGGTTCAGTGTTGATGGTGGTAAAAATATTCGTCTGGCTGAGCTGGCAGAACTAGCGGAAAGCTACGGTAAAGGCGGCAACACCAAAAAGGCTGCGTCCACCACGGCTAAAGCAGATAAAAAACCTGCTAAGCCAGCGGCAAAATCAGCAGCCAAGCCCGCAGCAAAAAGCAAAGCTAAAACAGCAACGCCGGCAAATACCACGCCGGGCGCAGCTGCTGCGTTTTGGGCGGAAAAAATTAACGATAGCAAGCAACGGCCACCTCGTGGTTCGCGTTAATTGCCGTGTTTAAGTAATAACGGCAGGTTATTCGTTATCTGAAACTGGCGCAATTTGCGCCAGTTTACTTTTCGCTTCGATCCACTGCCCCATATATTTAGTACTGCGATAAGCATGATGTCGCAGCATCAGGCCAGTAAAATTCATTTGCCGTTGTTGCGTTAAGCCTCCCCGTATCTGCTCAAGCTGCTGCCAGACCCGCGCAGCCTGCTCCGGGCCAAACCGTTCAGCCACAATGCTATAGCCCTGCTGCTGTGCTTGTTGCCAGCGCAGTTTATCCTGATATAGCGCCACCGCCGCGTCGGCAATTGCACTGCTATCGTTGGCGATAGCGCCGCTCCAGCCCGAGTCGACATTCATGCCTTCGGCGCCAATATCGGTGGTGATACTGGGTGTACCCTGGCACATCGCTTCCAACAATTTACCTTTTAAACCGGCACCAAACGCCAGTGGTGCCAAACAAAGCCTGGCCTGACGCATTACTTCAGCACTATCAGCCACCCAGCCTTTAACTAAAAAACCCTGTTTCGGGTTATGCAATGCCGTGGCTTTTGGCGGAGGATAGGCACCGTAAATATGCAGTTCAGCGTCAGGTAGCTGTTTTCGGATCTGCGGCCAGATCTGCTGTTTTAACCAGAGTACCGCCTGCCAGTTGGGAGCATGGCGAAAATTGCCGATGGCAATAAAATGCTGCCTCTGATCAAACCCAGGGCGGTTAGTTGCGGGGAGTTTATCTAACCAGAACGGGCAATAGCACAGTAGCTCAGCCGGCACGCCATAATGCTGCTGTAGCAACTGCATTTCCGTTTCAGAAATAACCAGAGTTAAATCACAGCGATAAATGGCTGCGATTTCCCTGAGCGCCAGATCAGAATTAAGCGCCGGCGCATCAACCGGCAGCTGCTTAATATGGCAAAGTTGTCTGGCCTGGCGCAGGGCATGGCAATCTTCCATATCAAGAATGCGCATTGCGCTGGGGCATGCCTGCTCTACCCGCCAGCCAAATTGCTCTTCCAGCATAAAACGGTCAAAAAGCACCGCTTGCGGATTTTGCGCTGTTAACCAGCTATCAAAACTATCGCAGTTTAATTTAACCTGCTGCTCAGCGACGCCAAGCTCAGCCAACAGAAAACGATGCGGACTGAGCTCAGCCGGGCTGGCAAACTGCACCTGCCAGCCCTGACTTAAATACAGTTTGATCAGGCTGAGCATGCGGCTGCCAGCAGCAGAAGAATTAGGTTCGGGCCAGACGTAACCCAGAACAATAAGTAATGGCATAAGATGTGCTTTGCTGTACAGGCGTTGCTCAAAAAGCGCAGTGTACCGCCGTAGCGGCGAAATACCAATGCTTTTACCGATACCCGGCTGGTTGTTGTTTACCTGAAGCAGGTTGTTGTTAAGATACGCATCTGAATTCAGCTTTTTAACTAATTAATCCGGTACTCACTATGACCAGTTTAAGCCGCTACACCCTGCTGGAAGAACAGCTGCACGCGCTAAGTCACGCCGTCGGTGCCGTGCTGGGCCTGATTGGCCTCGGGCTTATGCTACGTCTGAGTTTACTGTTTGGTGATAACTGGCAGCTGGCCAGCGCGCTGATTTATGGCAGCAGTATCATTCTGCTGTACAGTAGCTCGGCGCTTTATCACAGCATTCACAACCCGCTGCTAAAATACCGGCTGCGCCAGCTGGATCACGCGGCAATTTTTATTCTGATTGCCGGCACCTATACGCCGTTCACTCTGATAAGCCTGCGCGGAGACTGGGGCCTGACGTTATTTGCTGTAATCTGGCTTATTGCCATAGCCGGCGTGATATTGGAGCTGGCTACCGGCCTGAAATATAAAAAGCTATCCCTGGCGCTCTATCTGGGAATGGGCTGGATAGTCGTAGTTGCAATTAAACCGATGCTGACCCACGTGCCTGCGCCGGCGATGTGGCTGTTACTGGCCGGCGGCCTGGCCTATTCTGGCGGGGTGCTGTTTTACATCTGGCGCAGCCTGTACCTGCATCATATGATCTGGCACTTATTCGTGCTGGCCGGCAGTATATTGCACTTTTTAGCCGTATATTGGTATGTGATGCCGCATGCCTAGCAAAATTTGTTAATGGCACTATAAAAAAGGGCTGCTGACGCAGCCCTGCAACAACCTTTGCGGTTGTATGTTATCGCTTAGTACTGGTAGCTGTACGTTACACCACTAAAGGCGCTGTAGGCACGGATACCCACATGCCAGGTACCGGCTTGTGGGTTGTTAATAGTGCAAACTTCGTTATTGCCATTTAAGTAGGGGCGACAGGTATAGGCACTGGTGCTTGGCTGACTACCATACCGGACATACAAATCAGCATCACCGCTACCACCGGAGATCTGGAAAGTAAGCTGGGAGACACCTGAGGGGATCTGGTAACTACCACGTAACCATTGACCGGTTGAAGCCGACAGATTCGGGAAGGTTGCGCCACCGCCCGGAGGTGTACCGCCACCGCCGCCGCTGCCATCACAGCCATTATTGGTAATAAAGTCATCCGCCGCTTTGGCCTGGACAATACCGAAACCGTACGAGTTATCACGACCCGCTGCACCGCGGTCCTGTGCCGTCACATTCAACACATTACGAATTTGAGCAGCGCTACACGAAGGATGGTTGCTCCATACCAGGGCGGCGACTCCGGCCACGTGTGGTGAGGCCATCGAGGTGCCGCTAATGCTATTGTAGCCGCCATTGCGCCAGGTTGAACTGACATTAACGCCAGGGCCGGCAATTTCTACCTGCGAGTTGCGCTGTGAAAAGTTGGCCAGATTACGGTTTGAATCTACCGCTGCAACCGAAACAACGCCATTATATGAGGCAGGATAAGACAAACTGGTATTACCGGCATTACCTGCCGCGGCCACCAGCAACATACCGCCATTATAGAAATTGGTCATGGCATTGTTTTCAGTCTGGTTTGATGAACCACCGCCCAGACTCATATTCACCACTTTAGCACCGGCATCTTTACACGACTGGATTGCCTGCACCAGGTTAGAAGCAAAGGTCCAGTTTCCGGAGTCGTTAAAAATCTTAACGATGTGCACTCCGGCCTGCCCGGAACCGATAGTCCCTACGACACCTGAATTATTATCCAGTGCCACCATGGTGCCCGCAACATGGGTACCATGACCATTGCCATCTGAATACCAGTTGCCATGACCCGAAAAGGCAAAACCCGTTACGCCTGAGCTTTGTAAATCTTCGTGGCCTGAAGTATAGCCAGTATCAATTACACATACTTTAATGTTACCGGCACTGCCATCACTTACCTGGTTTGCTTGCACCATAGTAATACCGTAAGGCGTCGATTGCGCCATCGGGCTGATTACGTCCATCAGATAGCGTTTGGCGTCCTCTTCCACGTATTCCACATTTGGGTTTGCCTGCAGTGCTTTTAGCTGCTTAGCCGTTAACTTCGCCACACTGGCATTGGCTGATTTTAAGTGCATCAGAGCATCAACCCGATGACCACGTAATACCGTTTCGGCCTGCTGGGTTGAAAATTCATTCTGGCCATTGCCATTACTCATTACTGCGGCGGTCGGCTTAAATTTAATAATATATCGGCCGTTGTCGTTATTTTCGTCAATCAGGCTGTTAGCAACGGCCTGAGCAGTTAAAGTAAGTGCAAAGCAACTGCTGACACCAAGTACTAAGAGTTTTTTAGTTGTTTTCATTGTGGTACCTTGTTTTCAGAATATGAATTGTATGACATCCTTTTTATTGACTGCGTCCTTCGACACTTAACTAACCAGTTGCTCAAGAAAACAACAATTACAAAACTCTTACAAAATACTTATAAAAAAAAACGTCAGCCCTCATCCAGGGAAAAAAAACGGATATCAGAAACAAATAAACTATTTCAGGAAAATATTTTAACGCCCTTATACCGCTAAGTTATTAGGTAGATGGTTTATGAATAATGATTTAGCCCGCCAGGTTTACAGCTAGCAGCAAACTAATTAGCCCCCAGATCTTTCTATGCCGATTGCATTCTTTTAGAATCACCCCCATTGCGTTTTCACTAAGTCGTTTTTTTGGAGTATTACATGTCAAACAGCAAGCATTGTCGGTTACTAATTCTGGGTTCAGGCCCGGCCGGATATACCGCCGCAGTTTATGCTGCCAGAGCTAATTTAAATCCGGTGCTGCTAACAGGCATGCAACAAGGTGGCCAGCTAACCACTACCACCGAAGTAGAAAACTGGCCAGGCGATGCTCATGGCTTAACCGGGCCGGCGCTGATGGAGCGGATGCAGGCCCATGCCGAAGCGTTTAACACCGAAATTATCTTCGATCATATTCACACTGTTGATTTACAACAGCGGCCATTTACCCTGACCGGCGATAATGGCAGCTATACTTGTGATGCGTTAATTATCTGTACCGGTGCCTCGGCTAAATATCTGGGTCTGCCGTCAGAAGAAGCCTACAGTGGCCGCGGTGTTTCAGCTTGTGCTACCTGTGATGGTTTCTTTTACCGTAATCAGAAAGTCGCCGTGGTTGGTGGTGGTAATACCGCGGTAGAAGAAGCTCTGTATCTGTCGAATATTGCCAGTGAAGTGCATCTTATTCACCGTCGTGACACCTTTAAAGCCGAGAAAATTCTGGTAGACCGTTTAATGGAAAAAGTGGCCGCAGGAAAAATCGTGCTCCACACCCATTGTGTACTGGAAGAAGTACTGGGCGACGAAATGGGGGTAACCGGCGTACGTTTGGGGTCAACCAAAGGCGAAGCCGCATCGGAGCTGGCGCTGCAGGGCGTCTTTATTGCCATTGGCCACTCGCCTAATACCGATATTTTTAAAGGCCAGCTGGACATGAATGGCGGTTATTTAAAAGTTGTCAGCGGCACGGAAGGTAATGCCACCCAAACCAGTATTCCCGGTGTGTTTGCTGCCGGTGACGTGTCCGACCATATTTATCGTCAGGCTATTACCTCTGCCGGAACAGGCTGTATGGCTGCGCTGGATGCTGAGCGTTACCTGGATGGTCTGGTAAAATAGCGTAGTTAGCCAGTTCAAATGGCTATTTACCTGCCTGAGCTTGACCCTGCCCAACTGTGGTTTCCTCCGGTTGAGCAGGCGCTTGAACAACCCGATGGTTTACTGGCGATGGGCGGCGACTTATCGAGTGGCCGCCTGACGCTGGCGTATCGCAGCGGCATTTTCCCCTGGTTCAGCGACGGTGATCCGTTGTTGTGGTGGAGCCCGGCGGTACGCGCAGTATTTGCCCCCGCCAGTCTGAAATTTAACCGTACCCTGCGTAAACAATGGCAACGCTCAGCACTGCAGCTGACTCTTAATCATGCGTTTACCGACGTGATTAAGGGCTGTGCCGCGCCGCGCAAGCACCAACCTGAAACCTGGATATTGCCGCCAATGCAACAGGCGTATCAGCAGCTGCATCAGCAAGGCCATGCCCATAGTATTGAAGTGTGGCAGGCTGGTAAGCTGGTCGGCGGCCTGTATGGTATTGTTGTTGGCGGTTTGTTCTGTGGCGAGTCAATGTTTAACCGGATACCCAACGGCGCAAAATTTGCGTTGCTGGCGCTGCAGCAACACGTTAGCCAGTATGCGCCGGGCTGGATTGACTGTCAGATCCCTAACCCTTTCTTACAGCAATTAGGGGCCGGGACAATTGGCCGCGCACAATACTTAACCTTATTACAGCAACAGGCCATGCTCAAAAGCCCAGCCGGCCACTGGCTGCCACAACAGCTAAGCTTACCATATGACTGAGTCTTTTTCGGCAACAAAGCGTGCATTACGTTTTGGTTTAACCCATCCTGCTCCCTGCAGTTACCTGCCGGGCCAACAGGAGCAATTAGTCGTGTTAATGCCGGAAGAGCCCATCAGCGCCAAACTATATCAGCAGCTGCTGGCGCTGAACTTCAGGCGCAGTGGTGAACAAAGCTATACCCCCCACTGCCCGGCCTGTACCGCGTGTCAGTCAGTCCGCATTGACCCGCTGCAATGGCAGCCTTCTCGCAGCCAGCGCCGGCTACTAAATAAAGCAACGCGCGCTAATTTGCAATACAGGCTGGTTACCACAGCGGATGTTGCACTTTATTTTCCGCTGTTTGCTGCTTATATCGCTTTTAAACATGACGATGGCATCATGTTCCCGGCAACGGAGGAGCAACTTAGCAGCATGCTAACGTGCAGCTGGCTAGAAGTGAAATTTCTGGAGATTTATCACGACGAAAAGCTGATTAGCGTCAGTATTATTGATCAGCTTGCCGATAGTTACTCAGCGGTTTATACCTTTTTTTCCCGGCAGTATCAGCAATATTCACCCGGCAAACTCGCTATAATTTATTTACTCGAGCGTGCCCGGCTGGATAACAAAGCATTTGTCTATTTAGGTTATCTGGTAGAGGCATGTCAGAAGATGGCGTATAAGGCCGAATTTAGACCACAACAACGATTTATTCAGGGACATTGGCACTCTTTTGCCTAAAAAAGCGCTTGCTGCTTTACTTATTGCTGTGATTTCGGCACAATCTGCGCAGTTTTTTGAAGGTTCAAACCAAATTTATAGAGGCGAGTACGCTGAATGGCGAAAGAAGACGTAATTGAAATGCAAGGTACCATCCTGGATACATTGCCAAATACCATGTTCAAAGTAGAACTGGAAAATGGTCATGTGGTTATCGCTCACATTTCCGGTAAGATGCGTAAAAACTATATCCGCATTTTGACAGGCGATAAAGTTACCGTTGAATTAACGCCTTATGATTTAAGTAAAGGCCGTATCGTATTCCGTCAGCGTTAAATCAGCTTTAGTACTAAAAAAACCCGGTCAATGCCGGGTTTTTGCTTTGTGCTCAGAGCAAGCCTAGTCTATCAGGGCAAGATCCTGTTCGGTCTGGTAATCGAAGAATAACTCATCGTTTTTCAAGCTCACTTTTACATCACCCCCGTGGAGCAAGCGACCAAATAATATCTCATTGGCCAACGGTTTCTTCAGTTGTTCCTGGATCACCCTGGCCATTGGTCTGGCACCCATCGCCTGATCATAGCCCTTGTCAGCCAACCATTGTCTGGCGTCAGTGGTTAACTCCATTGATACCTGCTTTTTATCTAACTGCACCTGTAAATCGCAAACAAATTTATCAACAATTTGCAGAATAATATCGGCAGCCAGATGTTTAAACCAGATAATACCATCTAACCGGTTACGGAATTCCGGACTAAAAGTACGGTTGATTTCGCTCAATGCATCATGGCTGTGGTCTTGCTGTTTAAAGCCGATGGATTTTCGAACTGTTTCCTGAACTCCGGCATTGGTGGTCATCACCAGCACTACATTTCTGAAATCGACCTTACGCCCGTTATTATCGGTCAGAGTACCGTGGTCCATAACCTGTAACAAAATATTGTACACATCGCTATGGGCTTTCTCTATTTCATCCAGCAGAACGACCGAGTATGGATGTTTAGAAACGGCGTCAGTCAGCAAACCACCCTGCTCAAAACCGACATAGCCTGGTGGGGCGCCAATCAGCCGGCTTACCGCATGCCTTTCCATATACTCAGACATATCAAAGCGCAATAATTCTACCCCCATTACCTTTGCCAGCTGCTTGGTTACTTCGGTTTTCCCCACCCCCGTAGGACCTGCAAACAGAAAGTTTCCTATTGGCTTCTCTTCATTGCCAAGGCCCGAACGAGACAACCGTATCGCGGCCGTCAACACTTCTATTGGTTCGTCCTGACCAAATACCACCAGCTTAAGATTGCGGTCCAGATTCGCCAACACATCTTTATCTGAAGCTGACACGGATTTCTCCGGGATCCGCGCCATCTTAGCAATAATATGCTCTATTTCAGGAACGTTAATGACTTTCTTGCGTTTTGATGTTGGTAGAAGCCGCTGACTGGCTCCGGCTTCGTCTATCACGTCTATCGCTTTATCAGGCAAATGACGCTCATTGATGTACTTCGCTGACAATTCTGCCGCAGCCCGAATTGCCTTTTGGGTGTAACGCACATTGTGATGCTGCTCATAACGTTCTTTCAAACCCATCAGAATACGGGTGGTATCTTCGACACTGGGTTCGGTAACATCAATTTTCTGAAAACGGCGCACCAGGGCTGTGTCTTTTTCAAAAATACTTTTAAATTCCTGATAAGTGGTCGATCCCATGCAACGTAGCCGGCCACTGGACAATAGCGGCTTAATTAAATTAGACGCATCCATTACGCCACCTGAAGCGGCACCGGCACCAATTACTGTATGAATTTCGTCAATAAATAATATTGAGTCTTTCTCTTTCTCCAGTTCTTTAAGTAACGATTTTAACCGTTTTTCAAAGTCGCCACGGTATTTGGTCCCCGCCAGCAATGCGCCCATATCAAGCGCGTAGATAGTGGCATTAGCAATGACCTCTGGCACCTGCTGCTGCACGATACGATACGCCAGACCTTCAGCAATAGCGGTTTTACCGACACCCGCTTCCCCTACCAGCAGCGGGTTATTTTTCTTGCGCCGGCACAGTACTTGTACTGCGCGCTCTACCTCGCGGTCACGGCCAATCAATGGATCAATATGACCATTTTTCGCTTGAATATTCAGGTTGCTGGTAAAATTTTCCAGATATTTACTTTCTTCAGGCACCGTATCAGTCAGCTCTTCCTGCCCACTGTCATCGTGCTGTTCAAGCTTTTCCGTTTTAGTCACACCATGCGAAATGAAATTGACGATATCTAAGCGAGTAATATCAATTTTCTTCAGCAGGTAAACCGCCTGAGACTCCTGCTCACTAAAAATTGCCACCAGCACATTGGCACCCGTGACTTCCGATTTACCTGATGACTGCACATGAAACACCGCCCGCTGTAAAACCCGCTGAAAACCTAAGGTAGGCTGGGTATCTCGCTCTGCATCACTGTCAGGCAACACCGGCGTTGTAGAGTCGATAAAGCTCGCTAGTTCAAGCCTGAGTTTATCAATATTAGCACCGCAAGATTTCAGTGCATCTCCGGCTGCCGGGTTATCCAGCAACGCCAATAATAAATGTTCTACCGTCATGTACTCATGCCGGCGTTCGCGCGCAAACCGGAACGCTAAATTCAGCGTCAGTTCCAGATCTTTATTTAACATAGCTTACTCCCAATACCCCTGAGAACCACTTCCAGACCATGCCAAGACATTCCTAAGCGCGTTCCATTGTGCACAACAGTGGATGCTGATGCTCTTTTGCATACTGTTGCACCTGCTGTACTTTAGTTTCTGCAATTTCAGCTGTGAAAATGCCACACACCGCCTTGCCCTCGTAATGTACTTTCAACATTATTTCACTGGCTTTTTCATACTGCATATTAAAAAAATGCGTTAGCACATCGATCACAAAATCCATTGGAGTGTAGTCGTCGTTGTGCAAAATCACCTTATACATAGGTGGCGGAGTCACTTTTTGTCGGGTTAACTCTGCCAGGTCATCGTGTTTTGTATCTAAATTTTGCTTACCGCTCATAAACTATAGCCATGCCTGCGCCAACCAGCAAAGGCGCTTATATTAAAAATTAGTAAAAAAATCGCACTATTTTTGCAAACAGCTTGACTCTTTGCTTAAATTATCTACAGTAGATATTGGGGCTGTACGAGTCCCCTTCAAGTACACTCTAGAATATAGAATATAGCTAACTTAGAGAAGGAAGTAAGTAGTATGGCTACCGGTAAAGTAAAATGGTTCAATAATGCCAAAGGATTTGGGTTTATTCGTGAAGATGGTCGTGATGAAGATATCTTCGCTCATTATTCTACCATTAGCATGGATGGCTACCGCACGCTAAAAGCAGGCCAGGATGTGGTGTTCGATCTATCTGAAGGCCCGAAAGGGCTGCATGCTGTAAATATTAAGCTCCCCGGCGAAGAATAACCTTTTCATCGTTTCAATGTTGTACCGACCTGGCATCGGCAGTTAAAAATAAAAAAGCAGGCAAATGCCTGCTTTTTTTATCGGTACTCAGCTGGTAATAATTACAGTGACTGTAAGGTCCTGTTTAATGTCGGGCTAGGCCGCATCGCATCGCTTACCAGTTTGTCATTTGGCCGGTAGTAACCACCAATCTGCACGGGGTGTCCCTGCACACCATTCAGCTCCGTCAGGATATCCTGCTCATTCGCCTGCATCGATTCAGCCAGCGCTTTAAAGCGCGCTGCCAGTGCGGTATCAGTAGTTTGATTTGCCAGCTCCTGCGCCCAGTACAACGCCAGATAGAAGTGACTGCCGCGGTTGTCCAGCTCACCGGCTTTGCGTCGCGGTGATTTGTCGTTATCCAGGAAGGTTGCAGTCGCTTTATCCAGGCTATCTGCCAGTACTTTGGCGGCACTGTTGCCAGTCACCTGAGACAAATGCTCCAACGATGCCGCTAATGCCAGAAACTCGCCCAACGAATCCCACCGCAAATGGTTTTCTTCAACAAATTGCTCTACGTGTTTAGGCGCTGAGCCACCAGCACCGGTTTCAAATAAACCACCACCGTTCATCAGTGGTACCACTGACAACATTTTAGCGCTGGTACCCAGCTCTAAAATCGGAAATAAATCTGTCAGATAATCACGTAGCACGTTACCGGTTACAGAAATTGTATCAAGGCCCTGTTTAATCCGGGCCAGGGTATGACGGGTAGCTTCTACCGGCGCCATAATCTGAATATCCAGGCCAGTGGTATCATGATCTTTCAGATAACGCTCTACTTTTTCAATCAGCTGTGCATCATGGGCCCGCTCACTGTCCAGCCAGAAAATCGCCGGCGTTTCACTTAAACGAGAACGATTCACGGCCAGTTTTACCCAGTCACGAATTGGTGCATCTTTTACCTGACACATCCGCCAGATATCGCCTTGTTCAACGGTATGGCTGAACAACACGTCACCTTTACTGTTTAGCACTTTTACCGTACCGTTTACCGCAATTTCAAAGGTTTTATCGTGTGAACCATATTCTTCTGCTTTTTGTGCCATCAGGCCTACGTTAGGAACTGAACCCATGGTACGTGGATCAAAAGCCCCGTTTTCTTTACAGAAACTAATGGTTTCCTGATAAACACCGGCATAGCAGCGATCCGGGATAACTGCTTTAGTGTCTTTTAACTGACCATCCGGGCCCCACATCTGACCAGAGCTACGGATCATCGCTGGCATTGACGCATCGATAATCACATCGCTGGGAACGTGTAAATTAGTAATGCCTTTGTCTGAGTTCACCATTGCCATAGCGGGTTTGTCTGCATATAACGCCGTTATAGCATCTTTAATTTCCTGTTGTTTGGCTTCTGGCAGGCTGGTAATTTTTGCATACACATCACCCAAGCCATTGCTGACATCAACACCGGCATTGGCAAAATCGTCTGCATATTTGCTGAAGATTTCCTGATAAAACACCTTAACCGCATGGCCAAACATAATGGGATCAGATACTTTCATCATAGTGGCTTTTAAGTGCAGCGAAAACAGGATGTCTTTTGCTTTCGCATCAGCAATTTCAGCAGCATAAAAATCACGAAGCGCTTTAGCACTCATGGTTGCCGCATCAATAACCTCATCTGCCAGCACTGCCACGTTGTCTTTCAATACCGCAACCTTGCCATCAGCCTGATGCAATTCAATGCGCAAGGTATCAGCGGCAGTAAGAGTAGTGGATTGTTCTGAGCCATAGAAATCGCCATGTTGCATATGAGCAACATGTGAGGCTGAGTTTGACTGCCAGGCGCCCATGCTGTGGGGATTTTTTTTCGCGTACTGCTTAACAGAAGCCGGCGCACGTCGGTCTGAATTACCCTCTCGCAGTACCGGGTTTACCGCACTACCTTTAATTTTGTCGTAGCGCCCTTTCACATCGCGCTCTTGATCTGTTTTAGGCTCTGATGGATATTCTGGCAGCGCATAGCCCTGGCTCTGTAGCTCTTTAATCGCGGCTTTTAACTGCGGTACGGAAGCACTGATATTGGGCAGCTTAATAATATTGGCTTCTGGCTGTTTAGCCATCTCACCCAACTCTGCCAGCGCATCATTAATGCGTTGCTCTGGCTTTAAAAAATCCGAAAAACTGGCAATAATACGCCCTGACAGTGAAATATCCCGGGTTTCAACTGCAATGCCTGCAGCTGAAGAAAATGCCTGGATAACGGGCAGCAAAGAATGAGTAGCCAGTGCTGGCGCTTCATCGGTGATGGTATAAATGATTGTTGCACTTTCTTTCGACATGTTAGTTCCTGTATTGTAATCGCGGATTGTCCACGGAAGTCCGCGGCCCCGATGGCCCAATGGGAAGTGCCGCGCTAACACTGTAGCACTGTGATTATTGTTTAAAACGCAGCAAAAACAACGGCCGTTAGTATATCAGTATAAAGTCGATTTAAACAGGCGCACCAGCGCCTGCAGTATCGAGACCGGCGCGTGGCGCTAAGTGACTTATAGGAAATAGCTTTGAAACATCCAGCGCCTTTTCGCCACAGGCAACATAAGCCAATTGCTAAAAAAAACAATAGGACCAAGGTCGAAATTCCACTATTGGTATTGTTCAATAAACCTTACGATGTGCTTAGTCAGTTTACGGATAACAGTACCCCTGCCCGCACTACTCTGGCTGATTTTATCCAGTTAAAAGATGTCTACCCGGCAGGTAGGCTGGATCGCGACAGTGAGGGGCTGTTGCTGTTAACCAATTGCGGCCAGACCCAACATCAGTTAAGCGACCCTAAACATAAAGCACCAAAAACGTATTGGGTGCAGGTTGAAGGTGAGATTAGTGATGCCGCCCTGGCCAGCTTGCGCCAGGGCGTGCTGCTAAATGATGGCCCTACCTTACCCGCAATTGCCGAGCGGATGGCCGCTCCGTCACTGTGGCCACGTAACCCACCGGTGCGTTACCGTGCCAGTATTCCTACCAGCTGGCTAAGCCTGACCATAACCGAGGGACGTAACCGTCAGGTTCGGCGCATGACAGCAGCAGTAGGCTTTGCCACATTACGCCTGGTGCGCCAACAGATTGGCCAGTGGCAGCTCGCTGACTTACCACCCGGAGAATACCGGGTTATAAATTTACCTTAGCCCGATACCTGCTCCGGCTAAATCCAGCCAGCAGACACATAAGCTGCAGCCACGCTGGCGATAACGATTTTTTACCGGTTAATTTAGTGCTATACTCCGCGCCTTATTTTGGTCACAGCCAGTGTGGTGCAATGTCAGCTAACAGCAGTAAAAAAGTCATCGTCGGCATGTCCGGCGGCGTGGATTCTTCAGTATCGGCCTATTTGTTAATTCAGCAGGGTTATCAGGTTGAAGGCCTGTTTATGAAAAACTGGGAAGAAGATGACAATGACGAATACTGTGCAGCAGCCGAAGATATGTATGATGCGCAGCAGGTCTGCGATAAACTGGGCATTCCGTTACATAAAATAAATTTTGCCGCAGAATACTGGGATAATGTGTTTGAGTATTTTCTGGCTGAATACCGGGCGGGCCGCACTCCTAACCCGGATATCATGTGTAATAAAGAAATAAAATTTAAGGCTTTTCTCGAATTTGCCGCTGAGGCGCTGGCAGCAGATTTCATTGCCACCGGTCATTATGTGCGTCGCCGCCAGCAAAACGGCCATTGGCAACTACTCCGTGGTCTGGATAATAATAAAGACCAAAGCTACTTTTTATACACGTTAAGTGAACACCATGTCGGCCAGACCTTGTTTCCAATAGGTGAGCTGGAAAAACCAGCGGTGCGGGCTATTGCTGAACAGCAGGGTTTGATTACCCATGACAAAAAAGACTCTACCGGTATCTGCTTTATCGGCGAGCGTAAATTTAAAGATTTTTTACAGCAATATCTGCCTGCCCAACCCGGAGATATCGTTAGCATTGACGATGAACAGGTAATTGGCCGACATGATGGTCTTATGTACCACACGCTGGGCCAGCGCAAAGGCTTGAAAATTGGTGGTCTGCGTGATGGCGCTGACGCACCATGGTATGTGGTAGGCAAAGACTTAGCGCAAAACCGGCTACTGGTGGCGCAGGGTCATGACCATCCGGCATTGTTATCCAGGGGCCTGATTGCCAACCAGTTAGACTGGGTCGACCGCCAGGGGCCAGAGGATACTTTACGCTGCACCGTCAAAACCCGTTACCGCCAGAGTGATATCAGCTGTACCTTAACCCCGCTGGCAGATGGCCAGATCAAGGTGGTATTCGATCAGCCGCAAAAAGCCGTTACTCCTGGCCAGTCTGCGGTATTTTATCTTGATGACGTATGCTTAGGCGGCGGCATTATCGACGAGGCCATTACGTAATTATGCAACCTTCTTTATCAAACCAAATTATTGGTCTGGCCGGCCTGTGTCAGGCGGTCAGCTTGCTCCAAAACCTGGCCCGGCACAACAAACTGCAGCCTGAGCTTTATCACACCACGTTGGCCAGTGTTGCTAACCTGAATCCGGAATCACCTTTGGCCGTATATGGCGATGACCCGGCAAACCTTGCCGCCGGCTTGCAGTTAATTATCGACCAGCTGGGCGACAATACCAAAAAGGATGTCGAACTGACCCGTTATCTGGTTGGCGTGCTGGCACTTGAGCGTAAACTCAATAAAAAGCAGGGTAACCTGGCTGAGCTTGGCAAACAACTTGGCCAGCTGGAGCGACAGTTACAACATTTCTCCGTCACCGACGAGACCATTGTTGGTCGTCTGGCAGACATTTACAGTGAGTGTATCAGCAGCCTGGGTAGCCGCATTCAGGTATATGGGCAACCAGATTTACTCAAGCAAACTGCCGTGCAGCAAAAAGTCCGGGCACTGTTATTGGCGGCAGTGCGCGCTGCGGTATTGTGGCGCCAGGCAGGCGGTAGCAGGCTGAATTTTATTTTTAAACGTCGCAAACTGGTGGCAGCCGCTAAGCAGATGCTGGCACAAACCACACCTTAAACTTCTGGAGTTTTCATGGAACTTAATGCCCTTACCACCATATCCCCGGTTGACGGCCGTTATGGTAGCAAGACGGTTGAGCTACGCCCCTATTTTAGTGAATTTGGTCTGATAAAATACCGGGTTACTGTTGAAGTACGCTGGTTACAGCAATTAGCCGCCACCCCTGCCATTGCCGAGGTTCAGGCGTTATCTGCAGAAGCAAATCAATTGCTTAATAATATTGTCGATAATTTTAGCCTGGCAGACGCCCTGCGGGTAAAAGACATTGAACGCACCACCAACCATGATGTAAAAGCGGTGGAATACCTGCTGAAAGAAAAAGTGGCGGCCAATAGCGAGCTTAGTGCTATTAGCGAATTTATCCACTTTGCCTGCACCTCTGAAGATATTAACAACTTGTCGCACGGTTTAATGTTAAGCCAGGCTCGTCAAGAGGTGTTATTACCACAGTGCGATGCCCTGCTTGCCGCCATCAAAAACCTGGCGCTGGAACATAAAACGGTTGCGATGATGGCTCGCACCCATGGCCAGCCTGCCTCACCCACTACCATGGGCAAAGAAATGGCCAACGTCTACGCCCGGCTGCAACGCCAGCGTGATCAGATTGCCGCAGTCGATATTATGGGTAAAATTAATGGCGCCGTAGGCAACTATAATGCGCATCTATCTGCCTACCCTGACCTTGACTGGCATCAATTTGCCGAGCAATTTGTCACCAGCCTGGGATTAAGCTTTAACCCTTACACCACCCAGATAGAGCCGCACGACTATATTGCCGAGCTATTTGATGCGATAGCCCGCTTTAACACCATATTGCTGGATTTTGACCGCGATATCTGGGGTTATATTGCGCTGGGCCATTTTAAACAGAAAACCGTGGCCGGTGAAATCGGTTCTTCCACCATGCCTCATAAAGTAAACCCGATTGATTTTGAGAACTCAGAAGGCAACCTGGGTATTGCCAATGCGTTATTTAACCATCTTTCGGCCAAGTTACCGGTATCCCGCTGGCAGCGCGATCTGACAGACTCTACCGTGCTACGTAATCTGGGCATGGGCTTCGGCTATACCTTAATTGCGTATCAGGCAACGTTAAAAGGCATCAGCAAATTGGAAGTTAATGCCCCGGCTCTACTCGCCGAACTGGACAGCAACTGGGAACTGCTGGCAGAACCGGTGCAAACCGTTATGCGTAAATACGGCATTGAAAAGCCATATGAAAAACTAAAAGAGCTCACCCGGGGTAAACGGATAAATCAGGCTGATTTGGCCCGCTTTATCGATAGCCTGGCGCTACCTGAAGCAGTTAAAACTGAGCTGAAACAATTAACACCGGCTAATTATATTGGCGATGCCATTGCTCTGGTAAATAAATTACCATAACCACAATAGCAACTGTTGGTGCAGCAGTAATGCTCCACTAGCCCAACATAACAGGCATTGCATGGCGCAGTGCCTTTTTAATTGGAATACCCTTATGTACAAACTTGACTTTAGCGACCTCACCCCAGAGCGTTTTTTAGCCGAATTCTGGCAGAAAAAACCGCTATTGTTAAAACAAGGCTTTAAGCATTTTACCGATCCATTGTCTGCGGACGAGCTGGCAGGCCTGGCACTGGAAGAGGAAGTCGAATCCCGGGTGGTACAGTGTGCTAACGGTAACTGGCAAATGGAAACCGGACCGATAAGCGATTTTAGTCGTTTTGGTGAGCAAGACTGGACCATTTTAGTGCAGGCGGTGGATCACTGGCATAGTGAAGCAGCAACCTTGTTGGATCCTTTCCGGTTTATTCCAAACTGGCGGATAGACGATCTCATGGTCAGCTTTTCCACCCCCGGTGGCGGCGTTGGCCCGCATCTTGACCAGTATGATGTATTTATTGTGCAGGGTGAGGGGAAACGGCATTGGCGGGTGGGTATGCCTGATAGCACTCTTGAGCAATTCTGCCCGCACCCCAGGTTGTTGCAAGTTAGCCCCTTTAATGCCTGTATCGATGTAATAATGGAGCCGGGCGATATCCTGTATATTCCGCCAGGTTGTCCGCACGAGGGTATTTCGCTTGAAAACAGTTTAAACTACTCAGTCGGTTTCAGAGCGCCGGCACAAAAAGATCTGCTAACCGGGCTGGCTGACTATCTGATCGATAATGATATCAGTGGCAAACGTTTTACTGATCCTGCGCGGCCGGTATCCTCGAATATTGGTGAGCTGGGTAGTGCCGATTTGACTCAGGTAAAACAATTGTTGCAACAACTGGTCAGTGATGATGAAAGCCTGCCATTATGGTTTGGCCAGTATATAAGCCGGGCTAAACACGAACTTGACCTGCAGGAGCCTGATCCGCATTATCAGGCAGAGGAGATAGCGGAGTATCTGGAAGAAGGCTCAGAATTAACCCTGACCGGCGGGTTGCGCTGCTGCTATCATCAGGCGAGCTCCGACACCAGCGAACCGGCAGACATTGCGTTATTTATTAATGGTGAACAATATCTGCTGCCAGGCAACGAACTGACAACCGCTAAGTTACTTACCGAGCAGCGCCAATTGGATGAGCAACAGTGCCGCCACTTTCTGGCCCTGCCAGAGCGGCTTGGCTTACTGGTTCATTTAATAAATCTGGGTTACTGGCATTTTACCGAGTAAATTAGCAAATCAGGCTCTGTCATCCCATACTGATATGGCGATGACGTGCTGGTAACCTAAGCAAATAAAAAAACCGCAGAATCTGCGGTTTTTTTTATTTATTGTATGCTCTGCGTTACAGATTAAGCATTAGTCGAGCTCTGCCACACCGCTTCATCTTCAAATAACTGATACAGCCCCTGAGCCCGGGAGACCAGCAAATTCGCGAAATCACGCTGAGTTTTCTCAACCGTTGCGTTATTCATAATGTTTTCCGCCTTTATCTGCCAGTTAAGAGAAAAAGAGCGCATCGCATCCCGCGCTGTTGGCGCTGCAGAAAATGGCATATGATCGGTTGGCAAATCACCACTAATCACCCAATATGACTTTTTATCTTTGGTATTCAGTTTCCACAATGCCACCAGCGGCGGTAGGTAGCGGCTTTCGGTTACGGCAACATTGTCAGGAATAATACCTTTACCAGCAAGATACTGGTTCGCCTTTTGATATTGGGTTCTAACCCACTCTATCCGCTGCTGCTCTGCAACTGCCTGCTGTTCTTGTTGTTGTTCCTGAGTTAACTGCTCACTCATTTTTTCGCTTCCAATTAAAATTTGCCTTACTTTAAGGTACTCAGTCTGCACAATCAAGCGTCGCCAATTAATGTCGACCATCCACATGTCAGACCACCTATTATTTTCGGTGATATATAGCGAAACTCAGGTTGAAATGTTACATTCCGCGGCGCAAAAAAGTGGCGTAGTGCCACTCATTATCAGCCAGATTAAACCCGAGGGAGAATCAGACGTGGCAGTATTTAATCATCCTGAATTCGACAACCATGAGCAAGTGGTGTTTTGTAGTGACCAGGAAACAGGGCTTCGGGCTATTATTGCCGTGCACAGCACCCGCTTAGGGCCTGCCGTTGGCGGCTGTCGCTTATGGAACTATGCCACTGACGAAGAAGCCATTGTTGATGTGCTTCGGCTTTCCCGCGGCATGACTTATAAAAACGCCATGGCCGGCCTGCCATTAGGCGGTGGCAAATCGGTGATAATTGGCGATGCGAAAACCATCAAAACCGAAGCCTTATTCCGTGCTTTTGGCAGGATGTTACATCGGCTTGGTGGCAGTTATTATAGTGCGGAAGACGTTAATATTACCACCGGCGACATTATGCAGGTAAATAAAGAAACGCCTTTTGTTGCTGGCCTGGAAGGCAAAAGTGGCAATCCTGGCCCCTTTACTGCGCTTGGTACCTATCAGGGTTTAAAAGCTGCGGCCATGCACAAATATGGCTCAGCCGATTTAAGCGGGAAAACTGTAGCCGTACAGGGTCTTGGTAGCGTTGGATATGGCCTTTGTGAGTATTTGCATCAGGAAGGCGCCAAACTTATAGTTACTGATATCAATCAGACGTCAGTTGAACGGGCTGTCGCTCAATTTGGCGCTACCGCGGTTGGCTTACACGGCATTTATGAGGTTGACGCCGATATTTATGCACCTTGTGCATTAGGTGCAACGCTTAACGATGAAACCATTAATCTGTTAAAGGCGAAAGTGGTTGCCGGTTGTGCTAACAACCAGCTAAAACAGGCACGTCATGGCGAAATGTTGCGTCAGCGCGGTATTTTGTATGCTCCGGATTACGTTATTAATGCCGGCGGCATTATTAACGTCGCCTGTGAAATGCGGCCACAAGGTTACAATGCTGATGAGTCTACAGCCAAGGTTAACCAGATTTACCATACCCTGCTGAATATTTTTCAGCGCGCGGATGAAGAAGGCAAACCTACCAGTGACATCGCCGACGTAATGGCTCAGGAAATTATCAGCCGCGGCCAGCAACCTGCAGACTAATTGCTGAAATTATCACTTCAGCAAACACCATATAATAAAAAACCGGAGCAAATACTCCGGTTTTTTTATTAATAACGGCTTAGCGATTAAGCCGCATTTTGTTTGTTCAGCGCCTGAGCTGACAACACACCAGGTTTAAAGCTATCAACCGAAATTGATTTAAAACGTAACCTATTCATTTCGGTTAACTGCACCGCTTCCCCCTCGCTGATCACCTTTTGCACTTGTGCCTGCTTAATCGTTTCGGCTAAAGGCAATTTACGGGCAAGTTTACCTTCCCGTTGCGCCTGGTAGATTTTCTTCATGATCGGCTGTGCGTCATGCATGGCGACAAAGGCTGACTCCATCAGGCCGGTAGCATCGTTCTCATCGTTACCAATAAAGCACAAGTGCGTTAACCGATCGCGGATCACTCCGGGCTTGGCCAGTGCGGTACAAATATTGATGGCAATCTCATCATCCGGCATTTTGTAACCAATGCCAAATGGGAATACCAGGGTACGAATAACCCTTGCCACGAACCGATTTGGAAAGTTAACCAGAAAGCCGTCAAACGCTTTGCCAATTTCGGCCAGCGAACGCTGCACGCTGTAATGAACAAATGGTAAGTCTGCCTGCTGCCGACCATTATCTTCATAAAATTTCAGCACCGCTGAGGCAATATATAACTGGCTTAACACATCACCTAACCTGGCAGACAACATCTCTTTACGCTTTAAATCGCCACCCAGCATCAGCATTGACACATCGGCGCTTAATGCCAACGCGCGACTCATCCGGCTTAGTTGCTTGTAATAACGGGCCGTCTCACCAGAAACCGGAGCGGCGTTAAACGCGCCAGCAGTCAGGCCCTGCCATAACGCTGAGAACGTATTACCAATCGCAAACCCAACATGATTAAGCAATAATTTATCAAACTGTTTCAGGCCCTCTTCCGCATCGGGATTCGCCGCGGCTTCTAATTCTGCCAGTACATAAGGGTGACACCGGGTAGCGCCCTGACCAAAAATCATCAGGTTACGAGTCAGGATATTGGCCCCTTCTACAGTAATAGAAATTGGGATCCCCATATAACCATGAGCCAGATAGTTCATCGGGCCACACTGGATAGCTTTACCTGCATGAATATCAAACGCATCATTTAATAAGGTACGCGACATCTCGGTCATGTGGTATTTGGCAATCGCCGTAACGACAGACGGGCTAAGTTTTAAATCTATCGCACCAGCGGTCATTACCCGCATAGCTTCCAACGTATAGGTAAAGGCACCAATTCTCGCCATGCCCTCTTGTACCCCTTCGAACTTACCAATTGACATGCCAAATTGCTGCCGGACATAGCCATAAGCACTGGTCATCCGGGTTGCTAAATGACCCGTTGCCGTCGCCAATGCTGGCAATGAAATACCCCGGCCCGCCGACAGGCATTCCACCAGCATGCGCCAGCCACGACCTGCGTAATCAGGCCCGCCGATTATCCAGTCAAGCGGAATAAAGACGTCTTTACCATAAGTCGTGCCGTTCATAAACGCCATATTCATCGGGAAATGACGGTCACCAATTTCAACCCCTTTGTGACTGGTTGGGATCAGCGCACAGGTGATCCCCAGTTCTTCCTTCTCTCCCAGTAACTGTTCCGGATCGTATAATTTAAACGCCAGACCCAACACGGTCGCGACAGGTGCCAGCGTAATATAGCGCTTGTCCCAGTTGAGCTTGATCCCAAGTACCTCTTGGCCTTCAAATTCGCCTTTACAAATAATTCCGGTATCAGGAATGCCGCCGGCATCTGAACCAGCTTCCGGGCCCGTTAAAGCAAAACAGGGTACGTCGGTGCCGTTGGCCAGGCTCGGTAGCCAGAAATCTTTCTGAGCCTGAGTACCGTAATGCATCAGTAACTCACCCGGCCCTAATGAATTTGGTACCATAACGGTAACCGCTGCGGTTAAACTACGGGTGGCAATCCGCGACACAATCGTAGAGTTAGCAATAGCAGAAAACTCGCGGCCACCATAAGCTTTGGGGATGATCATCGCAAAAAAGCCTTCGCTTTTTATGTAATCCCAGACCGCTTTAGGCAGGTCGCGATCTTCCTGCACTATTTTGTAGTCATCCAGCATAGATAACAACGTTTCGACCTGATTATCCATAAATGCCTGCTCATCTTCTGACAGTTCCGCTTTTGGAATACTGTGCAGCTTGTGCCAGTCTGGCTTGCCTTTAAACAGCTCGCCATCCCACCAGACATCGCCAGCCTCCATAGCCTCCCGCTCGGTATCAGACAGCGGTGGTAAGATTTTTTTGAATATCGCAAATACCGGTTTACTGATCAGACTACGGCGGATATCAGTGACACCAAGTATCACCACCACAGCCAGAACCAAAATTATTAATATCTCCATAACGCTTTCCTTTAAGTACCTGAGCGCGACAGCTGCTGAGGGTATGAACGAGTAAACACTGGCGCGGCAATACCTGCAGCCAGATAGGGCAGCAGGCGCTGAATCACGCCTTCTATATCAACTTCTTCACTAAAATCTGCTTCAGCTATTTCCGCCAGCGCCTCATTTGACGCCATGGTAAATACCACGGTGCCCAGCGAAAAATGAAGTCGCCAGAACAGTTCACTTGCAGGTAACTGAGGGCAGGATTGCTGTACCAGCAACACAAATTTATCCAGCACCCGGCCATAATTATGGTTTATAAACCAGCGTAAATGGCCCTGCACATCGGTATAGCCGCGGCCCAGTAACTGTAAAAAAATCCGGGTACCGTTATGGTGTACCGAGTTAAGCTCTAGCAAAGGTTTAACAAATACGGCAAGTACCTGCGTCAGGTTATTAGGTTGCTGCACTGCCAGTAACCGGTTAAATTCCTGATCTAAACGTGCCATCAGTACCCGTAAATAACGTTGCAGCACTGCCTGAATAAGTTCTTTTTTTGAACCGAAATGATAATTTACCGCCGCCAGATTCACTTCCGCTAAACTGGTAATCTGACGCAGCGAGGTGTCATTAAAACCCGTTTCAGCAAACAGATTTTGTGCAGCGTCAAGGATTTTTTGTTGGGTATTTTGTTTTGCAACCATCGTTAACCCACAAATTAAAACAAGTGTTTGAAATGTACGTTTGAATCTAAAACTTGTCAAGCAACAACTTCAATACTGGTCAGACTTGATGAGCAACAATAAATAAGTAACTGTCGTAGCAGGGGATTTAATCTGCATTTTTCTACCTGAAAAAATAGCTTGACATTATTCAGCCGCTGAGCGAACTTTGCTGTGATATTAACCAACCGGAGAGTAGTCAGATGCAAAAATGCGCCCGCAATCACGTCTACTATTGCTCTGTGTTTTACCTGTCTGAATGGTTCAATAATTAGTTCTCCCTCTGCGTCAGGCAGAGGCTTCCCCGTGCGATATTATTAAAAATAGCATTTCAAAAACTTTCAGCGTTTTGCTGTTTAAATTCCTGCCCGGGGTATATCTATCCGTCTTTGCCTTGACGCACTTTTCCCTTTTTCTATCAGATTGCCAATTAAAGGCAACATTTGTAATCCAGAGGAATGTGTATGTATTGTCAAGCAAAAATGAAGCTATCCACCCTAACTGTTGCGGTTATCCTGGCCTCTACCGGCCAGCATGCGCTCGGAGCAGAAGAACAGACTACTGCCACAGAGCAGAAAACTGAAAAAATTCAGATAACCGGCTCCCGCTTAAAAGGCGTAGATATGGAAGGCGCCAATCACTTGCAGGTGTTTAGCCGCGAAGACATGACGAAACGCGGCTACGACAGTGTCGGTTCGTTTTTGCGCGATTTACCGCAAGCTTCCAGTGCCGGCACCTTTACCGAAAATGGTGGCGTAGGCGGTGCAGATGGTTCTCCAGCCGGTTCTTCAGGTGTAAGCTTGCGAGGCCTGGGCAGCAGTTCTACTCTGGTTCTGGTTAATGGCCGCCGGGTTGCCGTCGACTCGTTCACCAATGGCTTTAACTCCTTTGTAAACGTTAATGCTATACCTATGTCCGCCTTAGAGCGGGTTGAAGTCCTGACCGATGGCGCATCGTCCGTGTACGGTTCCGATGCCATTGCCGGGGTAATCAACTTTATCCTGCGTAAAGATGTTGAAGGCCATGAAGTTTCCGTGTCTTATGGTGATGATACTAAAAGCAGCAACTTTGGCCGTACCAACCTGACCTATGTTGGCGGTTTCAACACTGAACACAGCAACACCACATTGGTTGTCGATTATTTTGATCGCAATGCCCTGTTTAACAGCAACCGGCCAATTGAAGTCACCTTAAAATCCAGTACCCGGGTAAGTATCGACGGCACCGATTACGCAGAGCCCTGGTGTGGTGATGATGTCAGCAACGGTGGTAGTCGCTGTCGCTATGACTATGTTATTGAGCGATCCATTCAGCCTGATACCACTACCCTTGGCGCGACATTGCATCATAATTATCAGCTGGCTAATGGTCATGAATTTTTTGTCGAAGCCATGTTTCAGAATAATACCGGTGCAGCGTACGACTCTGCTGCCGCGTTTGATGTACGGGTAGCGGGCAATTCAGATCTGGTTCCACAATGGGCGCGGGATGTTGATGCTGCAGATGGCATGGTAAATCAAATTCGGGTCCGCTCCCGTTTTCCTGAAACCCGTGTGCAGGATTACGATACCACTAGCTTCCGGGTTTTAGCGGGCTTGCGTGGTGACCTTGGTATGTGGTCGTGGGAGAGCGCAGCGACTTATGGCAAAACCGATAACGAAATTACGCATATTCAAGGTTACATGGGTATTGACAAGGTTAATGCCGCTATTGCCAGCGGTTCGTTTAACCCGTTCAATTTAGGCCGCGATAATAGTGCAAGTGCTATCGCTGCGGTACGTGAACTGGCACCCCGGGTTGGCGAATCAGAGGTTTACTCAGTCGATTTTAATCTCGCGGGTGACTTAGCTGTAGCATTACCTGCGGGAAATATCAGCGCCGTTTTCGGTGGCGAATTCAGAAGTGAAGACATTTTTGACCGCCCAGCTGACATTGCCCAAAGTGGTGGTGTATTTGCGCTCGGAGCCAGCGACGCCGCAGCAGATCGCACCCAATATGCGGCCTATGGCGAATTCAACCTGCCACTTACTGCCGAGCTGGATCTGATAGCGGCTTTACGTTACGACCATTACAGCGATTTTGGTGGCGATATTAATCCCAAACTGTCCCTTCGCTATCGGGCAACCGATGATTTAATTGTTCGTGCTTCGTGGAGTACCGGTTTTAGGGCACCATCACTGTCACAACTTGGTGCTGGCGAGTCATTAAGTTCGGCCTACATAAACTGTGGAGCCGACCAGCCATTCGATGCGCTGTGCGGTAACTTTGGTGCCACAGCTGGCGAGTTAGAGCTTGATCAGGAAACCCTGGGTAACCGTGACTTAAATGCAGAAAACTCTGAAGCGGTAAACATTGGTTTCTCCTGGAACCTGACCGACAAACTACAAGTTACTGCAGATTACTGGCGCTATGAACATACCGATATCGTCGATGTTGATGCCAACACTACCCTCAAAGCCTGTGTTGCCGGTACCGCCCCGGTAACCAGCAGCATTGCAGCGCTTAATGGTGAGTTTGGTTGCGTCTTGGATAGCGGCGACGATTTAGTGTTTTTACGTACCGGCTTCTTTAACGTAGGTCGCCAGAAAACAGACGGGATAGACGTTAAACTGGACTATCGTATTGAGACGAACAGTTTTGGCAGCTTTAAACTGTTTGCTGCCGGCACTAAAACGTTCAGCTATGAACGTCAAATCACCCCTGATAGCGCCAGCGAAGATTTGCTGGGTAAGTTAAGCGGCGCCAATGAAATTGCCCGACCCGACTTTGTTGCTGACGTTGGCACAGACTGGCGTTTAAATAACTGGACCGCCAGCCTATCTGCACACTATATCAGCGAGCTGGGAGATGGTGATTTTAAATTCGGTGGTAACGAAACTGTTGACGCCTGGCTGGTATTCAGCGGCAGCGTCGGCTATGAGTTGACGGCGGATCAGCGTCTGTTACTGACGGTACGAAACCTGACCGATGAAAAGCCGCCCTATGCCTCGTCACCGACCAATGGCTATGCCAGTTCAGTGCATGACTGGATTGGTACCCTCTGGACTGTCAGATATACCGTAAATTTCTAACAGGTTCAGGCATTCATACTGATCCTACACAATAAAGGGGCTGAAAAGTCCCTTATCTTTCAGTTAACGCTGGCGCCTGTGCCTAACCTTACTTAAACTCTCTGTTTGAGTAGTAATTCTCTGAAAACGGAGTGGCAGTTGTCTGCAGTGAAAATTAAACCTGAACAAGTAAAATTAGGCTATGCCATTAAGCTCCCCAGCGGCTGGATGAAACACCCGTTTTTATCCAGCAACATGCTGGTAGAAAACCAGCAGCAGCTTCACATTATTAAAAACCTGGGGTTGGAGTATGTATATTTTTACCCCAACAAAAGTAAACAAGTAACTGAAGATATTGCTGAATTATCTGAAAGTGAAGAGATTGAATTTAACAGCAAAATGTCTGAAGCTCAGGCCATGATGTTAAATGAAAAAATGCTCAGGATTGAGCAAGCTAAAGCACACCGGCGGGATATTCAAAAAACAGAGAAAGCCTTTAATCATTCGTTAAATCAGGTTCGCGAACTGATGAAACAGGTTAGTAGCCGGCCGCTTAATGCCATTACCGAAGCCTCTCACTTAATCAGCCAGTTAGTTGACACCATCATTAATGCCGAAAGTCTGATCTTGCATTTAATTTCATCGGGTAATAAAGATCAGGAAACCTTGTACTATCATGTTCTGAATGTTTCTATCGTCAGCATGATGCTGGCCCGCAATCTGGGCTGTTCAGCGCAAGACATCAAAACAATTGGCATCGGTGCGTTGTTTCACGACATTGGCAAACTTAAAATACCCAGCCAAATCCTACGCAAAACAACACCTTTAACGGCTCCCGAACAAAATTTATTAAAACTGCATACTCAATACGGTACAGACCTGATTGGACTGGCGGAAACCTTTCCGCTTGAAGCCTGGCCAATCATCGAGCAGCATCACGAATATCTGGACGGCAGTGGTTATCCAAAAGCACTGAGCAAAGGCCAAATTAATAACCTTGCCCATATTGTCACTGTGGTAAATGAATTTGATAATTTATGTCATCCGCTTGACCCTGCCAAAGCCCGCTCCCCGCATCATGCACTGGCATATCTGTACCGCAGTATGAAGGGCAAGCTGGATGATAAAACCATGCGGGTTATGATTAAAATGATGGGAATTTATCCACCAGGTACTGTGGTAATGTTAAGCGACCAGCGGTTTGCTATGGTGATGTCAGTTAATAGTGACAGCCTGCTGCAACCAAACGTAATGATCTATCAGCCGGACGTGCCACGGCTCGAAGCACCGGTTATCAGTCTGAATAGCGATGATCTCAGCATCAGCAAGGTGCTGACCATTGCCAGCCTGCCAGAGAAGGTCAGAGAATACCTTAACCCCAGGGCGCAAGTTAGTTACTATGTGCAGGGTAAACCCGGTTAAGCTATCTATCACTTCACAAGCACAGGGAACATAAGATGCAGGTCAATGAAGTAAAACACCCTCTGGTTCAGCATAAAATAGGGCTGCTCAGAGCCGCCGATATCAGTACCAAGCAATTCCGGCAACTCGCAGCTGAACTGGGCAGTTTACTAACCTATGAAGCTACCAGAGACTTTGCCACCGAAACTACCACCATCGACACCTGGAATGGCATCTGTCAGATTGAGCAAATTCAGGGCAAAAAAGTCACTATTGTACCAATTTTAAGAGCCGGCTTAGGTATGCTTGATGGCGTACTGGATCTACTACCCAGTGCCAGAATCAGTGTGGTTGGTATTTATCGCGACGAAAGCACCCTGCAGCCTGTTCCCTATTTTCAAAAGCTCGCCGCAGAGCTGGATCAGCGACTAGCGCTGGTGGTTGATCCTATGCTGGCAACAGGCGGCTCAATGATTGCTACTATCGATTTATTGAAAAAACAAGGCTGCCAGCGCATCAAGGCGCTGGTGCTGGTGGCGGCGCCTGAAGGAATTAAAGCACTGAGCGAAGCGCATCCCGAGATTGAGCTCTACACTGCAGCCATCGATACGGGTTTAAATGAACAAGGATATATTTTGCCTGGCCTGGGCGATGCCGGTGATAAATTGTTTGGCACCCGATAAAGCTATTGCCTGAGACACTAAAAAATGGCACTTTGGTGCCATTTTTTATTACAGAGCATAAAGTGTGGATTTAATTCCCTGGCACTATTCGACACGTTACGGATTTACCTTACGAGGCTATCATAGTAAGCCCAGCGGCAAACCACTGCTGCATATGTTGCATGGCAATGGTTTTTGTAGTCGTACTTACCTGCCTTTATTGCAACATTTAGCATGTCATTTTGATTTTTTTCTGTCTGATGCTCAGGGCCATGGTGACAGCGACCATGGCGGCCCCTTTTTAGGCTGGAATATTTGCGCTGAACTTGCTGCTGAGGCATTGCACGCGCATCGTCATCTATTCCCTGATCAACCTGTTATTGGCGTCGGCCACAGCTTTGGCGGCATACTTACCGCCTTGATCCACAGCAACCCTGATAGCCCCTTTCAGCAGGTAATACTGCTTGATCCGGTGCTGTTTACACCTTCTATGCTTACCGTTATGCGTTCGCTGGATGGCATTGGTTTATATCGAAAAAATCCAATGGCCAAAGCTGCGTTGCGCCGGCGTCAGCATTGGCCTGACAAAAATACTGCCTATAGTTATTTTAACAACCGCGGTATGTTTAAAAACTGGCAACCTGAGGCGCTGGTAGCTTATATTGAGCATGCCATATCAGCATCAGATCAGGGCCTCAGGCTGAAGTGCGCACCGGAACGTGAAGCAGAAATTTTCAGCTCTTATCCCGATAAACTCTGGCCACAGTTGAGTCAACCTTGCTCCTCAATTCTGGTGATCTACGGCAACAGCACCTATCCCTTTATCAGTAAAGCGGTCAAAAAGTGGCAAAATCGTAATCCAGCGGTGCAAAGTGTCGTCACCGAGGGTGGCCATTGCTTTATGCAGGAACACCCGGCGACAACGGCCAGGCTGATGTTGCAGCATTTAAACGGTAAAGCGGGCTAAAATTGACGTTATAAACTGGTATGCTTTACGTTATAATATGACAAATTTTTATCAGGGTATGCAGATGAAAAAGTCCTTACTATTAGCGGCAATGGTGTTGGCAGGGTGCAGCCAACTGCCAGCTCCTGAACAAGTGAGCCCCGAGCAAGTCAGTGCAACCCCTGCTGCACCAGCTGCACCAGAGCAACCACAGGAAGAAGTGGTACCAGATAGCGAAACAACCAAATCGATTGCCACTAATTTTGAACAAATTTTTATCGACAATAACGTCAGTTTTAGCGGTACCCTGCCCTGCGCTGACTGTCCAGGCATTCAGTACCATCTGAACCTGTACCGCGATGGTCGTTTTGAAGTTCGCCAGGAATATCTGGAACGTGGTGAAATCAATATTATTAAAGGAATATGGTTACTGGAAAAACGCAACCTGCATCTGGTTAATCAGCAGCATACGCTGCCAGCGTTTTATTTCTCTAATAATAACCAGCTGGCGATGTTGGATTTGGCCGGCAAACCAATAAGCTCAGCACTCAATTATCAATTAAAACGTATAGCGGATTTTAGTAAACTCGATACCCGGCAACCGATGCTGGGCTTGTATTTTCTGAATGATAATAACGCGACCTTTACACTCTGCCAGACAGGTGAAAGTTTGCCGGTTGCCAATACCCAACATCATTTGCCGATGATGCGCCATTACCAGCGAGACGAACGGTTGCAGAACAATGCCGTTATTGCCACCCTGGTTGGTCGCAAACAGGACAATGCCGAAGGTGAAACGCAATTGTTGATCGAAAAGTTTGAACAGTTCTGGCCCAACGCGGTATGTCCTGATCCCTATGCACCGGGACAAATTCAGGGCATTGTCTGGCGGGCCGAAAAGCTTGCTGGCCGTTATGTGCCGCAACAATTGAATGTACGAATGCTTTTTGATTCACAAGATCGCTTATATGGTTTTGCAGGGTGCAACAGTTTTAATGGTAGTTATAAGCAACAATCTAACCGCCTGAATGTCGCCGGCCTGGCCAGCACTCAAAAGTTCTGTAGCGATAGCAGCCAGTTTGAACAGCAGTTTACCTCGTCATTGCAAGCTGCAGATCGGGCTGAAGTTAATGGCAATAAACTACAGCTGTTTAAAGACAATAGTCTGCTAATTGAGCTAAAACCAGCACTGAACTAGCAGATAAGTATTAGTATACGAAAAGGGCCTTTATTTACGTAAAGGCCCTTTTTTTCAGTTGCAGCCCAAAAAAATACCCTCATACCATGGGTAGTGAGGGTATTTAAGCCACGGCTAAGTGGCTGCCGATGCTATCAGCTTATATCAGACCAGGGCTTCTTTGGCTTTAGATACTAAAGCGGTGAAAGCGGCTTTGTCATATACAGCGATGTCAGCCAGGATCTTACGGTCGATTTCCACAGAGGCTTTTTTCAGACCTGCAATGAAACGGCTGTAAGATAAACCATTCATCCGTGACGCTGCGTTAATACGCGCGATCCACAGTTGACGGAACTGACGCTTACGCTGACGACGGTCACGATAAGCATATTGACCGGCTTTAATAACGGCCTGGAACGCAACACGATAAACACGACTGCGGGCACCGTAGTAACCTTTAGCCTGGTTTAACACCTTCTTATGACGCGCGCGCGCCGTCACACCACGTTTTACTCTTGGCATTTCTGACTCCTGTTAATTATGCGTACGGCATGCAACGGACTAAGCCGGCAATGTCTACTTTAGCGACTAAGGTTTTTGGACCTAACTGACGCTTACGCTTAGAAGTCTTCTTCGTCAGGATGTGGCGAAGGTGTGATTGCTTACGTTTAAAGCTACCAGAAGCGGTTTTTTTGAAACGCTTCGCGGCACCTTTATTGGTTTTCATCTTTGGCATAGTATTTAAACTCGCATTGTTAAGTTACAACGAATAATAAGGCGTTAAAAAACTGCGGCAAGCCGCAGTTTCCTAAACTTGAAGGCACTTATTACTTCTTATTTGGGGCCAGCATCATGATCATCTGCCGACCTTCCACCCGTGAAGGGAAAGATTCGCAGATAGCGATATCAGATAAGTCCTCTTTAATCCGAGAAAGCATCTCAATACCGATTTCCTGATGCGCCATTTCACGCCCACGATAACGTAGCGTTACTTTAGCTTTGTCACCCTCTTCAATGAAGCGACGCAGGTTGCGTAGTTTTACCTGGTAATCGCCTTCGTCAGTTCCAGGCCGGAATTTTATTTCCTTAATCTGGATCTGTTTTTGCTTCTTCTTCTGCTCTTTCAGAGCTTTACTCTTTTCGAACAGGAACTTACCGTAGTCCATCAACTTACAAACTGGTGGTTCGGCTGTCGGGCTAATCTCGACTAAATCATTGCCACTGTCTTCAGCCAGTTTAATAGCTTCAGCAATACTTACTACACCCAGTTGCTCACCTTCGACACCAATTAACCGTACTTCTGGCAGGTTAATTTCTTCGTTGATCCTGTTAGGACGGTTTGCAGGTAATGTTTTCTTTCCTACTTTAATAGTATGTTCCTCCGAAAAATTATTCTTATACGCTTAATCGCTTATACCCGGGTTTTAATTTCTGTGGTCAGCTTCTCTACAAACGCCGCCACCGACATTTTTCCAAGGTCTTCACCTTTACGCGTTCTTAAGGCGATATCGCCCGCTTCCATTTCTTTATCGCCAACGACAACAAGATAAGGAATACGCTTAAGCGTGTGCTCGCGGATTTTAAAGCCTATCTTCTCATTTCTCAAGTCACTAATGACTCTAATACCGTTAGATTTGAAAGTTTTTACTAAATTCTGCACATATTCGGCCTGATTATCGGTAATATTCATTACCACCACCTGAGTGGGAGCTAACCAGGCTGGAAACAGGCCGGCATATTCTTCAATCAAAATACCGATAAAACGTTCGAGCGAGCCAAGTATCGCCCGGTGGATCATCACCGGCACTTGCTTTTCACCACCTTCAGAAATAAAAGTGGCGCCTAAACGGCCAGGTAAGGCAAAATCTAACTGTATTGTGCCACATTGCCACGCCCGGTTCAGACAATCGTGCAGGGTAAATTCAATTTTCGGACCATAAAACGCGCCTTCGCCTGGCTGCAAGTCATAGTCGATATTATTGCTTTTCAGCGCTTCAATCAGGCCCTGCTCGGCTTTATCCCAACTTTCATCAGATCCAATGCGCTGTGCAGGCCGGGTTGACAATTTTACTTTAACGTCTTTAAAGCCAAAAGTGCTATAAACATCGAATACCATCTGAATACATTTGGTTACTTCGGCCTGCACCTGATCTTCAGTACAGAAAATATGGGCATCGTCCTGAGTAAAACCGCGCACCCGCATTAAACCATGTAAGCCGCCCGATGGCTCGTTGCGGTGACAACAGCCAAACTCGGCCATTCTGAGCGGTAAATCACGATACGATTTCAGGCCCTGATTAAAAATCTGGACATGACCCGGGCAATTCATTGGCTTAATCGCATACTCGCGATGCTCAGACTGAGTGGTAAACATGTTTTCGGCATATTTGTCCCAGTGGCCAGATTTTTCCCATAGCACCCGGTCCATCATTAACGGACCTTTTACTTCATCATAATCATATTCGCCCAGCTTTTCCCGCACATAGCTTTCCAGCTCACGGAAAATAGTCCAGCCGTCGTTGTGCCAGAACACCATACCCGGTGCTTCTTCCTGCCAGTGAAATAAACCCAGCGCTTTACCTATTTTACGATGGTCACGCTTTTCTGCTTCTTCCAGCTGAGTTAAATAGCCCGCCAGTTGCTTTTTATCAGCCCAGGCCGTGCCGTACACCCGTTGCAACATTTTGTTTTTCGAGTCGCCACGCCAGTAAGCGCCGGCCACTTTCATGATTTTAAAGTGCTGGCAAAACCGCATATTGGGCACATGCGGGCCACGACACATATCAATGTATTCTTGGTGGTGATACAAACCCGGCTTATCGTCTTTGCTGACGTTGTGCTCCAGAATTTCCATCTTGTAGCTTTCACCACGTGCTTTGAAGGTATCAAACGCTTCTTGCCAGCTGACCTTATGCTTAATCACATCGTATTCGGTTTTAGCCAGTTTGAGCATCAGCGCTTCGAGCTCAGCTAAATCGTCGCTGCTGATTGGCTGATCAATATCAACGTCATAGTAAAAGCCGTTTTCAATTACCGGGCCAATGGCCATTTTCACATTCGGCCACATTTGTTTAATGGCGTGGCCTAATAAATGCGCGCAGGAGTGGCGGATAATTTCCAGACCGTCCTGATCTTTACTGGTAATAATGCTTACGGTTGCATCCGTGGTAATAGGGTCACAGGCATCCACTAACTGACCATTTACCTTACCGGCAATAGTAGCTTTGGCTAAACCGGGGCCGATGTCTTTGGCGACATCCATCACAGAAACAGCAGAATCAAAGGCGCGCTGGCTGCCATCAGGCAGAGTAATAACTGGCATGATATTTCCTTTTACAGTGGTGGCCCACACCAAGGGTCACTTGATTAAACACGTAAATCGTTATTTCGTGCGCCTTGCGTGGCAGTTGACATCCCTTACTAAGGGTTGTTTGTACACAGCGTGGTACACGTTTTAAGCCATTGCTAATCAACGTAGATTAGAAAGGCACCAGCATCATACATGAAAATATGCTGCGAATCATTTATGTCTGAATCCAAATGGTAATTTATTAACCAAAAATATTGTTTAATTCCGCATGCGATGAGTGCGAAACCAGCCAGTGGGTAACTTTAACGATAAACATATTTTACATTTATACATGTGTTCTTTATCATCACAAAAACAACAAATGAGGTACAAAATGATAAAAAAATTAGCCTCGGCACTTTGCTTGCTTGTCTCGGCTTATGCCGGCACTGCATCAGCATCAACAGGCGTAAAAGGTTATGCCTGTAACAATTGCACATCGCAGCAAGCTGAGAGTATTGCTCGCTCCCGGGGAGCACCTGTCCTTCGCTGTGAACCGACAGGCAACAATGAACTGACAAGTATTGATGAACACGCGTGTTACAGTTCACCGCAAAAATTTGTTATTTTTGATGTGAAGAATAGGATAACTTATCCATTTCACGTATCTCATAGCAATCAAGGTGGCTCAAGTTCAGATATGATTCTGAATTCAAACCTTACAAGTTTAACGCATCCAGAAGCCGGAATAGCGCAAGATTTTTTTGACATGTTAGAAATGCAAGAACAGACATTGCAGGCTATAGCACTAGCTGAAGAAGAAAACTTGCAACTGACATACACGGCACCACATTCCGTTTCAACCTTCTCAACAGGTAGCTATAGCAACGCTTCCACTACTACTGCCCCCGATGAATGCGCATCAGACAGCGCTGCAACCGTTCTTAAAATGGCATTGGACCCTAAATACAAAAATAGTCTACGTAATGCCGTTAACACGCGGTTAAGGCAAATAGCTGCTTCATTATATAAAAAAGATTTCCAAGACATACGGTTTAACCAATTTGGATTCGACGCAAAAAAAGATGGTGTTGGCATATCTATAGGCTGGGAATATCTAAATAAAGCTAAACTAGTTAGTAAATATATTTTTGAACCTGGTCAGCAAATCGTACCAGAAGGCGAATCTTATTATCCTCCCAGAGCGGCGTTCAAGCTGTCTTGGGATGATAATTTGGATATGATCGTAGTCGAAATAGAGAAGAGTTTATCAAGAGTAAAACCAGACTTAAACCTTCAAGATGTTTTACAGAATAGTTCTTGGATGATGGAACTGAGCGCTTGTGCAATTATTCAGCTTCAGAAAAATTACTATGCCAGCAATGCGATTCCAAGTGAGCCAACCGGCAGCGATGCTGGAGGCAGCTATCCTGATGGTAACATTAACTTCCCAAGGCCAAGCATGACTACTCAAGAGAAATGCAAATGGCACTTTTACGATAAAAATGGCCAGCTACTTATCACTTTAATGGGGCCATGTCCGTAAGTAAGTTAATATTTTTTAAACCATTAAAAAGTAATGACGCCCAGGGGCGAAACACCTGTAGATAAACTAACACCACCGGTAATCGCTGCCAGTTGGCAATTGTCCGTACCGGTCAGAGCCCTTAGTTTTACATCTGCCAGTGGCTTAATCAGGCGCCTAGCTTGACGACACAGCGACACGCTTTAGCTTCACCATTAAGCCAAAGACCGGCAAGGTTAACGTCACCTTTTAAAATGGGCGCAATTAAACTGGTCGAAACAGAGCACATCGGGCCGGTTGCATAAGGCCCGGCATAAATCAATTGACCATTATCAAAAATAAGCACCGCCGGGGTTGCCGGCAGCATCAGACCGGCGCCGCTTACCTGTTGTAACTGACGATAAAACTGTTTATTTGCAGGCAATTGATAAGCCTCGGTAAACGAAGCGATATGTTGACTTGCCAACCTGTTGCAAACGCACTCAGGCTGCCCGACATGCACAACCTGTTTGCCAGCCTCTGGTGCGATACCCAGCGTTTCAATTGCTAAAGCTTTGGGGGCTGAAACCTGCCAACTGCCGCTATCATCGAACTGGCCATAATTCTGATTACCGAAATAAAATAATCCGGCACTGGCCAGCACAACCCACACCACAAAGACTACAAGCAGCAACATCACTCGCCTTTGGGCGCTTGATACACCCATTACACCCTGAATTTTGCCGACTCATTACTAAGAGCAATGGTAATTTGCTCCAGACTATCGGCACTTTCTAACACTTTCTGTCCAAGAGCATGTTGCTCTGATGTCATTTGGTTAAGGTGTTGCACACTTTGCGCAATTTCATTACTGGATGCGGTTTGCTGCTGCAAAGAGTTGGCCATAGTATCTGAAGAATCAGCAACTTGTCTGGCCTGCTCCAGAATAGTTTGCAGTAATTTGCCACTTTGTTCGGCATGGCCACGGGTATCCTCAAGTTGCTCAATACTACGCTTAACCACTACCACTGATTGCGCACTGTTCTCAACCAGCCTTTCAATCATGGTTTTAATCTCATCTGTCGAACCACGGGTGCGTGATGCCAGAGTACGCACTTCATCAGCGACAACGGCAAAACCGCGACCTTGCTCGCCGGCTCTGGCCGCTTCAATGGCAGCATTTAGTGCCAGCAAATTGGTTTGTTCAGCAATAGATTGAATAACATCTAAAACTTTACGAATATCAACGGTGGCATTGGCCACCTCATTTACCGTCCGGCCAGTGTCAGTTAATTGTGTTGCAAGTTGCTGCACGGACGCAATAGTGCTGCTGACTGATGTTTTCCCCTGATCTGCAGCCTGCTCTGCTGCTTTTGAAAAATCCAGTACCTGTTGCGATAAATTAAACACATCCTGAATACTATGCGACATTTGCTCTGTGGCAGTTGCAACCCGGTCTACTTCATTCATTTCATTGCGCATGCTTACGGCCAGTGAATCGCCCTCGTCACGCAAAATCCCAGACTCCTTTTTTAAAGTTTGCGACTGTTTTTCAATCGTTGTCAGCGTTTTTTGCAGTGTTGCCAGCACCGCATTAAAATTATTTATAATGGCTGAATTCAAATCGGGGCAACGATGGGTTAGCACTACCTTACCATCGCTGGTTAACAATGCTTCAGTGGCATCAAACAAGCCCTGGCTTACGATGGCTTCACGGTAACTCTGCCTTGAGATCACGACTAATACTGCTGATTCCACCACCACAAACGCCGCATGCAGCATAATAATACCGAACGACAAACTCTGTTCAGGAACCAGATAAACAGCGGTACCTTGCATTTGCAAATACATAAAAAGCAAATGATGCACGGCAATGGTGGCAGCAGCGGTCAGAATAACCAGATAATCACGAAAGGAAATTAAAATGGCCAGTAACACAAAAATGCCAAAGTGCATCTCCAGCATACCGGCAGCCTGATGAATATGCAGCGCCGAGAAAAACATAAAACTGACACCAAAGCTTATCCGGGCCAGCGGGTGATCTCCAAGCAACCGATAGAACAACAAAGGCAGTATTGCGGATGGCAAACCTATTAGCAGCGCCGGTAACCAACTGCCATGCCAACTGGCCAATGCCAGTGCCAAAACAAACAATGTGAGGTTTACCCCACTCATTAGTTTGAACGCATGCACACGAAAACTCGGGATAACAATGGCCATTTGAACTCCAGACAACGGGTAGTATTAACAACTGTAGCAGCTACTAAAACGATGACCCGTAATTACGTTATTAAATCCTGATCAGGATCAGTGTTTTTTCTTATATATCAGTCATACTGAAATGACAACAGCGGAATGGAGATAACCGATGTGGCAGGCGATTGCAGATCATATTAATAGTGAACTGGATACCGACTTTAAAGTTGAAGATAAAGTTCAGCTCACCGGTGGTGATATTAATCTGGCGTTTAAAATAAGCGGTAACGATCGCCACTTTTTCGTTAAAATTAATCAGCGGGAGCAATTAGAGCATTTTGAAACTGAGGCATTAGGGCTTAAAACGCTGCGCCAGCATCATTGCATCCGGGTTCCCGAGGTAATTTGCTGCGGTCAAACCCTTGATAAAGCGTTTTTGGTACTCGAATACCTGCCACTGGTAAAAGAAAGCGGCAGCGGCTGGCAGCAGTTGGGCCAGCAATTGGCCTTATTGCATCAACAACATGAACAGGCCATGTTTGGCTTTGATTGGGACAATGTTATCGGCCGCACCCCGCAACCAAATAAGTGGCAAAGTAACTGGAGCAGCTTTTTTTCAGAGCAGCGCCTTGGCTGGCAATTGCAGTTACTGCTGGAGCAGGGTTTCGGTTTTGGCAATATCGACTATATTGTTGAACAATGCCGCCAACGCTTAACACATCATCAACCAGCACCTAGCTTACTGCACGGTGACTTATGGCGCGGTAATGTCGGTTTTCTAGCCGGCTCGCCAGTCATTTATGACCCGGCCTGTTATTACGGCGATCAAGAAACTGATGTCGCTTTCACTGGTCTGTTTGGCCGTTTTCCTGAAACTTTTTATCAAAGTTACCAGCAGTTTAATAAACTTCCTGACGGTTTTAGCGAGCGCAAAGAGCTTTATAATTTGTATCATATACTTAATCACGCATATTTGTTTCGCGGCGCTTTTCTGGTACAAGCACAGGAGATGATTAAACAGCAATTTTACTAGGATAGCTTTATGTCCCATTCCGACGCCCCGGTGGCACTGGTTACCGGCAGTGCCAAACGTTTAGGCAAACAAATTGTATGCCAGCTGCATCACGCAGGCTACCGGGTTATTATTCATTATCATCAGTCACACACTGCAGCAAATGAGCTGGCTGCCAGCCTGAATCAGCAGCGGCCTGACAGCGCCACCACATTGCAAGCGGATCTGTTAAACTACGATGAATTAACACAATTGGCCAGCAACGCGCTGAGCTGTTTTAACCGACTGGACGTTCTGGTCAATAATGCTTCAAGCTTTTATCCTACCCCTCTGGCCAGCGCCACCATAGAAAACTGGAATGATTTATTCGGTAGCAATGTTAAAGCGCCCTACTTTTTGGCTCAGGCGCTGGCTCCAACCCTGTCAATGCATAAAGGCTGTATTATCAATATGGTTGATATTCATGCCACGCAGCCATTACAGGATCACAGCATTTACTGCATGGCTAAAGCGGCCTTATTGATGATGACAAAATCGCTGGCACGGGAATTAGCGCCTACAATAAGAGTCAATGGCATCGCACCAGGCGCTATTTTGTGGCCAAGTCAGCAATTAGCCGACGCGGATAAAGCGGAGATTTTGCAGCAAATACCGTTGCAGCGTATCGGCACCCCTGATGATATTGCCAACACCGTGCTGTTTTTGCTGCAGTCGCCCTATATCAGTGGTCAGATTATTGCTGTTGATGGTGGTCGCAGCCTGGGAACAGCACAAAAAGCCTGATTAAAGGAGGCAGTATGAGTATTTTAACCAAAACCATCAGTTGTCCGTTTTGCGGCCACCCGATACATGTCGATGTTGAAGTGACCGATGACGATCAGGACTACATTGAAGATTGCAGCAATTGCTGCAATCCAATTCACTTAAAGGTACACAAAGATATTCAACATCACAGTGTGCAGATATTTGTCGACGCAGATGATGAACAGTACTATTGATAGCTAAAATGATTGTTTAAATGATGGCTAACTGCCGGCTAACTTTTAGCCGTAGCAAAGCGTTCTGCCATCACCCGCTCAACCGTTTTAATGATGGTCAGTGTTTGCTGATCCAGTTCAATATTAACGATATCGCCCTCTTGCTTGTCACCCAACGTGGTAATGGCCAGGGTTTCCGGAATTAAATACAGGCTAAAACCACTGTCGGTCACCTCGCCCACCGTTAAACTGCAGCCCTCTACAGCAATAAAGCCTTTGGCCAGAATATAAGGCAAAAAGCGTGTATCCAGACTGAGCTCCATACTCACCTTATGCTGCTCGCGCGTCAGTCTGGTTAAAATGGCGGTGGTTTGAATATGGCCTGATACAATATGGCCGCCCAGTTCGCTGCCAAACGTCAATGAGCGCTCCAGGTTTACCTTGCTGCCCACGGCAAGCTTACCCAGGTTGGTTTTATCCAATGTTTCGGCGATAACATCAAAACACACCCAGCCTGCGTGACTATCAAATTCGGTAGCGGTTAAACATACGCCATTAATCGCAACACTGGCCCCACGCTCCAGCGCCTGTAAATTGGCGGGTGGCACCGTTAATGTCAGGCGGCGTAGCTGCCCTTCATCGCGAATTTCGCGCACTTGCGCGGTTGTCTGAACTATTCCGGTAAACATAAAACCTCAATTGTGCTAAATTGCGCGCCATAACTGGCCAACCCGAATGATGGCGCATGGTACCCTTTTCCCGCTTTGAAGCCAAAACTCTGCTAAAACTGACCGGCCCTATTATGCTGGCCCAGCTAACCCAGACCATGATGTATTTTGTCGATACCGTCATGGCCGGCCGCTTTAGTGCTACTGATATGGCAGCACTGGCGGTAGCCTCAGGCCTGTGGTTACCGGTAGTGCTAACTTTACAAGGCCTGCTGCTCGCGTTAACGCCCATTGTGGCGCAGTACTATGGCAGCAGGCAAACCGAACCGGTTAGTCATTTTACCCTGCAAAGTCTGTATCTGGGAATGCTACTTGCCGGCTTATTATTTATGCTGATGTTGTTTGCCGATATTCCAATCAACATGCTGAATATGGAGCCGGTGCTGCGCGATAAAACCCTGCAATATCTGTATTACGTAAGCTGGGGCTTGTTTCCGGCCGCCGGCTATATTGTTATCCGTAATTTATTTGAAGGCATAGGTAATACCAAAGCCAGTATGTGGATCAGTTTTGTCGGCATTTTGGTCAACATTCCGGCTAACTATATTTTTATTTACGGCAAGCTGGGTATGCCGGCCCTGGGCGGCGCGGGCTGTGGCATTGCCACCAGCCTGGTATTTCTGGCAATGTTCATCGCCATGCTGGTATACGGCTGGTACAGCCGCACTACCCGGCCCTACCGGCACTGGCCTAAGCAGCTTAGCGCCAATTTAAAAGACATCTGGTATGTAGTTTGCCTGGGTACCCCGATTGCCTTTTCCATCTTTTTTGAGGTGACGCTGTTTGCCTGTATTCCGCTGGCGATAGTGCATCTGGGGCCGATAGTGGTGGCCGGCCATCAGGTCGCGAATAACTACAGTGCGCTGGTATTTATGCTACCGCTGAGCTTTGGCCTGGCAACGACCATCAGAGTTGGCCATTTAGTCGGCCAGCAAAATAATAAAGAGCTGAAAAAAGCCATTATGACTGCGCTGTGTATGGCCGTGTTTATGTCATTTTTTATCGCCAGCTTTACCTATTTTATGCGCACTTATGTGGCCTCGCTATACTCGACCAATCCAGAGGTTATCGCCATGGCCAGCTCGCTGTTAATTCTGGCCTGCTTTTACCAGTTATCTGACGCCATTCAGGTGGTGTCGGCTTGTGCCCTGCGCGGTATGAAAATCACCAAGCCAGTGTTTTACATTACCCTGTTTGCTTACTGGCCAATCGGTTTTGGTTTAGGCGCCGTATTAGGCTTAACTGACTGGCTGGTAGCGCCAATGGGTGCTCATGGTTTCTGGATAGGCATTATTATTGGCCTGAGTACTGCCGCCATTATGCTGGCAATTATTTTACGCAACCAACTTAAAAGGATCGATCATGAAATACGGCATGCCGGTATCGATGCTGATGGGGGTGCTGTTAGCCCTTAGCGGCTGTGCTGAACCCGATAGCAAAGCAACACTACTTGACTATCAAAAGCGCTTAAACCGGGTGCTGCAGCTTGAAAATATCAGTGTTCAAGCTGAGTTACCTGAAACACTGCCGCGCCCCAGTGCACTGAATCAGCCGCTGCCTGACATCCGTATGGACTTAACGGATGCCTGGGCCAGCCGCGAATGTGGCCTGGATCAGTTGATTGGTGAGCGCAACAGTGGCTTAGGCCGGGTATTTCAGCCCAGTAAACAGCTAAATTATGAACTGCGGTTACTCGCCCGCCTGCAGCAGTGTCAGCAGCAACCGTTAAGCCCGGCATTACAACAGCAAGTTAGTGGCTGGCTTGCTCAAAAACAACAAAGCGTCCAACTTGCTTTTAATAATATGCTGCTAACTGACGACACGCTACGCCAGCAATGGCATAGCAGCAGTAAACGTTTAGTGCCTGGCCAGACTAACGGCTTTATTGACAGCACCGCCGCGTTGCGCAGCCTGATTAATTTAAAACAACTGATAGAAACAAGCGCCTGGCAACACGCTGCAGAAGTTGATATTGAACAAAGCCTGGCAGCGCTGTATCAGCATGATTTTTTAGCCGGATTACAAAATAGCCTGCGGTTCAGTGCCGCCTGGTTTATTCAGGTTAACCCGCAGTTAGTAACCATTGCGCCGACAAGCTTATGTCCAGCAGGACAAAACAAACCGCAACTGACCATTTTAAGCACCGTATTTAGCAAGTTTTTTATTGCAAAGGTGCAGGCCCACTTAGCTGAGCTGACCCGCTACTATAATGAAAGCTGGCCGCTCATTGCCAAGTTGTATCAGCACACCCCGATTTATCCGGCGCTGCAACAGCGTTATCAGCAACCAGCCGAGCAACTGCAGCAGCAACTGCTGTTGCATGTACAGTGGTGGCAGCAACTCAACCAGGTATGCCCGGTTAACCTTACCCAAAGCCCGGCCTAGGCCGGGCTGATAACGCGTATTTTTTACTAAAAGCGCAGCTTACTTTTCGTATTGCTGATACGGCATGCCCTCTGCCCACCACATCGGTGCCGGCGCCCCTTTTAAGTAGTGATCAAAGAACTCACGCATTTTAATGCTGTAGTCCAGTTTATTCGCATAGCGCTGCAAATGATGCGGCTCATTTTCATAGTGCAGCATTACCACGTCTTTGCCTAAACGGCGCAGCGCCAGATAATACTCAATGCCCTGCTCCCACGGCACCGCACCATCGTCGTCGCCAAACTGGATCAGCATCGGGGTATTAATTTTATCGGCAAAAAATACCGGTGAATTATCAATATAGGGTTTCAGGTCGTCATACATCGATACGCCAAGCCGACTCTGGCCGGTTTCATACTGAAACTGACGGGCCAGACCGCTCTGCCAGCGAATACCGCTGTAGGCACTGGTCATATTAGCCACCGGTGCCCCCGAAACGGCTGCTGCAAACATGTCGGTTTCGGTCACAACAAAGGCCGTCTGATAACCTGACCAGCTATGGCCATGTAAGCCAATCGCCTGTGGATCGGCCACGCCCATATCAATTAATTTTTGCAGGCCCGGCACTAAAGATTCCGTGGCACTAGGGCCAGGCGCTGCCGGTCGAAAATGAATATCGGGTAAAAACACCAGATAATTCTGGCCCAGATAATACGGGAAGTTCGGCCGGTGATTGACCTTCATCTGATTATAATGATGCAGCCGCTGCGAGAACTTCTCGTAGTAGTACACCACTACCGGGTACTGCCTTGCCGGATCATAGCCATCCGGGGTCAGTAACACGCCCTGTAATGGCTCGCCGCTGGCGCTGGTCCATTCAATTAAATGGCTGTCACCCCAGATAAACTCTGCCTGCTGCGGGTTAACATTGGTCAGCTGGCGCCGCTGATTAAAATCAGCACTGGCCAGCCATAAATCAGGAAACTGCCTGAAGCTCTGCTCAGTAAATAAGTAATGCCGTTTCGCCTCACTGAAGTCATCCAGAGTTTCAACCACGTCATAGCGTTTTTTGCCCTGCAGTAATACCGTAAGCTCGCCGCTGGTGGCATCAGCAGATAAGGTAAGCTGGGCAAAACCATATTGCTTGGTGTCTTCGTTATACATTTGCAGCAAATGGGCTGCCGCCGGGTCGACAGCCAGCGCATCATCCTTTTGCTGCAAGCGGTATTGCTGCTTAGCCGCCCTGCCATCCGTCAGTTTTTGCATGCCGCCACCAGGGCTCAGCGCCCAGATATCAAACCGGTCATACACCAGTACCGCCGACTCATCGGCTAACCAGCCTGCCACACCATAACTTTCGGCAGCCATCGGCCGGTCGTTCTGCTCATCTACCCAGGATACCGGGGCACTGCCCCCCAGCTGCACAGTAGTGCCGGTTGCGCTGTCAAACAACTGGTACTGCTCTTCTTGCAGATAGACAACGTAGCGGCCTGATGGCGATAAATGGGCCGACTCATGGCTGCGGTTAGCGCTGAATACCTGCTGGCGCTGGCCGCTGCGTAAATTAATATGCCAGATATCGTGCAAGCGGCCATCCCAGCTCAGCTGTTTTAAATAAGGCCGGCCACTACTGATAAGCTGCGCGTCAGTATGCTCGCTAAGCTGCAGTCGCTCGTCGATATCATCACTTAACACCACCATCTTCGCGCTGTCCAGCCAGATAACAGCCGGCGCAGTGCGCTTTAACGCCTGCTTATATTCTGCCTTTTGCTGGCTGTTAATCCGCGCATCATCGCCATGCCATACCTGCAAGCGCCGGTCGGCCAGCAGCCGCTCCACGTTATACAGCTCAGCCTCAGTTTGCGGCGGTTCCATTTTTGCCGGTTTGTCACCGCTATCCGGCCGGTGGCCGATAAACAGCCGCTTGCCATCTTTGCTCCAGCGCGGCGCAGTGTGCTCGCTTAGCAGCCAACCTGCGCGCTGAGTATTAAGCTGCTGCGCGCTGTCATCTCCCTGTGACCAGAGCCATAGCTGCTGGGCTGCTTCTGCCTGGTTTGAGGCCTTTAACTGCGCGCTGTCGGGCCCGCTGAAAAATACCAGCTGACTGCCCTGCTGATTAAATTTCAGCTGTTGCAGCTTTTGTGCTGTTGCACCATGTGCAGTGAACCGGCTGTCAGCAGCGCTGTCCCATACCAGCAACTGCTGCTCTGGTGGTTGTTTGTCAGCTTGCGGGCCGGCGTTCTCTGTTGCTGCCAACTCAGCAACCCAGGCCACCATTGACCCCTCTGCCGCCACCGCAAAATCGGTTACCTGAGCCAGGGTTTGCAAGGTACCGCTGGCTAAATGCAGCGCCTGCAGGGTTTGTGTGCGGTCTTTGCTGTCCGCCTTACGCACCAGTAACAATGCGGTGTGGCCGTCACCGGTAAATGCAAAGCGATCAATATTGGCGATAACCCGCTGCTCGCCCGTTTCACTGTTTACCAGTACCGCATTTTGCGCCAATGCTTCACGCGCTTTTTTATCAGCAGCCTGCTCGCGCTCTAAGAGCGGCGCGCGTTGGCGAAACAGCGCAAAACTGCCATCGGCATTAAGCTGGCCCTTATCGCCGCGCTCAACACTGAGCTGTTTGCCACTTTGTAAAGCAACCAGATAACCGGTGCTGTCGCCAAAATCAGGCGCAGCGGTATACACCATAAATTGCTGGTTTTCGCTAAGCTGGCGCTCTTTAATTTCCCGAAATTTCATAATGTCGGTCAGCGCAAGTGGCCGCAAACCGGTCGTTGCAACGCTACTGGCAGCAATAGCGCCAGAGGTTATTTCAGCCTGGGGCGTTGTGTTCTGCAACTGGCTGCAGCCGGCACTGACAATCAGCAGTAACATAGCCGCACTAAAGCGCAAAGGTCGGCGTAAGCCGTTGCTCGTTCTAATCATAACTTCCTCGAAAGCCTGCTTATCTGAATTATTGTTCTGCCAGGCGACATATCTTACGGTGGGCCAAAGTTAACATAGGCGACGATAAATGTGTGCAGCGAAGGGGCTGACTGCGGCAAAGATACGACCAAAACCTGCAGAGTTGCGGTTAAATACCGGCTGACAGGCTAAAATTCAGCCAAACGTTAAACGAAACACGAAAAACACTTGCCAACCCGTCAGCAGCACAATAACATAGCCGCCGTTGTCAGCCAGACTGTTTACTCTTTATAAAGGCATAGCGGCCGGCAACCCAAGTGTGCGTCCTTAGCTCAGCTGGTTAGAGCACTACCTTGACATGGTAGGGGTCGGTGGTTCGAGTCCACTAGGACGCACCAAAAATTTCTTTTAAAACGCCACCTTATGGGTGGCGTTTTTGCTTTTTATTATCCTGTTGTAAGCCTACCTACCCACAATGGAGTAAACAAGCCCCCTCTTAATGGCAATAACCAAGCGTAGCCTCAGCATGTAACATTAATCCACAACACCGAGCTACCGGCTCTAAGCCTGATACGTATTTTACGATATCAGGGATGAACGGTATGCCGTGGCAATCATGCCACCGGGTATGACGGGAAACGGCCATACCTCCCCATTTGGAAAGGTGAATTATGTTAACTGACGCTTATGCGCGCCGCTTTAGCTATTTGCGGCTTTCTGTTACTGAAATCTGCAATTTTCGCTGCAGCTATTGCCTGCCTGATGGCAATGACTGTGACTCCCGTAGCGGTGAATTAACCCTAAGCGAAATTAAACATCTGGTTACTGCCTTTGCCAGGCTGGGTACCCGCAAAGTACGGATTACCGGTGGCGAGCCTTCGCTGCGTAAAGACTTGACCGAAATTATCGCTATCTGCAAAGCGGTACCCGGTATTGAAAAAGTGGCACTGACCACCAACGGCTACCGTTTAAAACGTGATGCGCTGGCCTGGCAGGAAGCAGGTCTGGATGCGGTGAACGTTAGCGTCGATAGCCTGGATGCCGACACCTTTCACCTGGTCACAGGCCAGGACAAATTAGCCGACATCTTAGAGGGCATAGCCCATGCTAAAGCCATTGGCATTAAGCAGGTAAAAATTAATACCGTACTGCTAAAACAGCATAATGCCCTGGCCCTGCCCGATTTTCTTAAATTTGTTAAACAGCAGGATATTGCGCTGCGTTTTATCGAGCTGATGCGTACTGGCGATAATGCTGATTTTTATCAACGCCAACATTTAAGTGGTGCCAGCATTCAACAACAGCTACTGGATCAGGGCTGGCAGTTGAATGTCAAAGCGAAAACTGACGGTCCAGCTCTGGAATACTCGCATGCAGATTATCAGGGGCGGATTGGTCTGATTATGCCCTACAGCAAAGACTTCTGTGCCGACTGTAACCGGCTTAGAGTTTCAAGCCTGGGTCAGCTGTATTTGTGTCTGTTTACCGACAACCACCAGGAGTTGCGTAGCCTGCTGCAAACAGATAATAGCGCGCCCTTAATGCGTTTTTTGCAACAAGCAGTGCAAGGCAAAGCTTTCAGCCATCAGTTGGCTGAAGATTACAGTGGCAGCACCCGGCACCTAGCCCAGATTGGTGGCTAATATGAGCAGTTGTATGCAATTTAGCGCACTGATTTTAGCCGGAGGAAAATCCAGCCGCATGGGCCAGGATAAAGCGCTGCTAAACCTTAATGGCTTGAATTTACTTGAGCATATGCAGCAATTGGCGCAAGAAAGCGGTGCAGCAGAGGTACTGATTAGTCGTAACCAACCGGGTTTTATTGCCGATCAAACTCAGCAACAAGGGCCCTTAGCCGGTATTTTAGCGGCGCTTGAGCACTGTCGCAGCTCACAGTTACTGGTATTACCGATAGATACGCCATTATTGAGCACACTTAGTCTGCAGCGGCTGCTGCGACACGCGGCTGGCCAAGCCGCCTGTTTTGCCAATAGCCCGCTGCCCTGCGTACTGCCGGTAAACCCGACACTTAGTGCCATGATTAGTAAACAACTGCAAAACGGCCAGCGTTCGGTTAAAGCATTGTTGGCAGACCTTAATGCGCGAACTCTGCCGGCCCCGACCACTGAACTGCTTAATACCAATACCCCACAAGACTGGCAGCTTTGCCTGAAATTACTAAATAACGGAGAGCACTATGCCAAGGCCTGATTTAAGCCGGTTTTATCCGCTGACTATAGCCGTACTTACCGTCTCGGACAGTCGAAGCAGCGCTAATGACAGCAGCGGCGACTTGCTCTGTCAGCTGCTGCAAACCGCAGGTCACCAATTAGCAGAGCGGATAGTATTGCCGAACAACAAATATCACATACGTGCCGTGTTAAGTCAGTGGATCGCAAGCGAGACCATTCAGGTAGTGTTGCTGAATGGTGGCACCGGCTATGCCAAGGGTAATTGTACGGTCGAAGCATTAACACCGCTTATGGATACACAGGTACCGGGCTTTGGCGAGTTATTTCGACAGTTAACGTTTAACGAATTAGGCTCAGCCGCGATGCAATCCGGCGCACTGGCTGGACTGGCCAATGGCACTTTGCTATTTGCGATGCCTGGCTCTGGCGGTGCCTGCAGGCTTGCCATGCAGCAATTGATTTTGCCACAGCTGGATAGCAAAACCGGTCCCTGTAACTTTGTTGCTCATGTGAAAAACAACCCAATCAATAATTGTGGAGCCTGAAATGAGTGAATTCCCACATTTAACGCATCTGGATCAAAGTGGTGCCGCTGCCATGGTCGATGTTAGTAACAAGCAGGACACTAAGCGGCTGGCCCGCGCCGGCGCAGTAGTATTTACCACGCCAGAAGTGATCAGTTTAATTGAGCAGGCCTTACTGAAAAAAGGCGATGTACTGGCCACCGCCCGCATTGCCGGCATTATGGCAGCGAAAAAAACCAGTGAGCTTATTCCGCTGTGCCATCCGCTCATGCTAAGCAAGGTATCAGTCGACTTTCAGCTACTGCCAGCGCAAGGTCAAATAAAAATTGAAAGCTGCTGTGTGCTAAGCGGCCAAACCGGCGTCGAGATGGAAGCATTAACTGCCGCCAGTGTGGCAGCGCTAACCATTTACGATATGTGTAAAGCGGTAGATAAGGCGATGACCATTAGCGAGATCCGGCTGCTGAAAAAAACCGGCGGTAAGTCGGGGCATTATATTTCGGAGGCAATATGATTAAAATTCTGTTTTTTGCAGCGCTGCGTGAGCGACTGGATTGCGAGCAATACTTGCTCAGTTGTGAGAGCAATACACTGAATGTGGCATCGGTACTCAGCCAATTGCAAAGCCGCTGCCAAAACTGGCAGCAGGAGCTAAGCCGCACTGATTTGCTTTGCGCCCTGAACCAGCAACTGGTGCCGCTAACCGCCAGCGTGCAGGATGGGGATGAACTGGCGTTTTTCCCCCCGGTAACCGGAGGCTGATATGAGCATATTTGTCGCCGTACAAAGTGATGATTTTTGTCTGGCCAGTGAATACAGTGAGCTACGCCGTAATGCAGCCTGTGGAGCAATTGTCACATTTAGCGGCCTGGTGCGAGAGCTGCATGATACCGTTCTGCATGGCATGACACTGGAGCACTACCCTGGCATGACCGAACAGGCACTTAACCGCATTGCCACCGATGCGCTTAATCATTGGCAACTGGCTGCTGTACATATTATTCACCGGGTTGGCAGGCTTAAGCCAAATGAGCAGATAGTGTTTGTCGGGGTAGCAAGCGCCCACCGGGCCGCTGCGTTCGCCGCCTGCGAGTTTATTATGGATTACTTAAAAAACCGCGCACCGTTCTGGAAAAAAGAACATACCGCAGAGGGTGATTACTGGGTTGAGGCCAAAGCCAGTGATCAGCAGGCGCTGGCGCGCTGGGAGTAAAATATGATCCGGAGTGCACTGCTGTTTTGTCTGTTTTCTCTGGTTTACGTCCTACCGGTTTATGCCGGCGACAAGCTGATGCTGGCTGCAGCGTCAGATTTACGCTATGCCTTAGATGAAGTCATTCTGCTGTTTCGCCAGCAGCACCCCACCACAGATATTCATGTTGTATATGGGTCAAGCGGCAAACTCAGCACGCAAATTCGCCATGGCGCGCCTTTTGACTTGTTTTTTTCAGCTGACAGCCGCTTTCCTGAGCTGCTGTACCAAGATGGCCACGCGGTTACTGTGCCACAACCTTACGCTGTGGGTCATTTGGTACTGTGGAGCCCACGGCAAAATATGTCAGAGGTTGAGCTGCATCAGCTGAAAAACATGACGTTTCGTCGCCTGGCCATTGCTCAACCGGCGCATGCGCCTTATGGCCAACGTGCCAAAGAAGCTTTGCAAACTCTTGGCCTGTGGGCAGAGCTTGAACCAAAGCTGGTGTATGGCGAAAACATCGCCCAAACCGCACAATTGGTGCAAAGCGGCGGCGCAGACATTGGCATTATTGCGCTGTCGTTAGCAAAGTTTCCTGAACTGGCCAAACAGGGTTATCACCTTATTCCGACAGACCTGCATCAGCCGCTTACCCAGGCTTTTGTGGTTACCCGTCATGGCGCGGATAACCTTGCTGCTCACCATTTTAGCGCCTTTATGAAAAATCCGGCTGCCCTAACGGTAATGCAACGCTTCGGCTTTGAACTGCCAGCAACTCTGCCGGCACAGGACTAAGCCATGCCTGAGTTTCTCACAATATTGAGTAGTCAGGACTGGCAAGCCATCCAACTCACCCTTAAGCTGTGTTTATACACCACGCTGATTTTACTGCTGCTGGGTACCCCGCTGGCCTGGTGGTTATCGCTTAGCCATAGCAAACTGCGCACCGCCATTCAGGCGATAGTAGCGCTGCCACTGGTATTGCCACCCACTGTGCTGGGTTTTTATTTGTTACTGCTGCTTGGGCCGCATGGCGCTATCGGCAGTACCCTGGAGCAACTGGGGCTAAACCATCTGGCATTTAGCTTTAGTGGCATTCTAATTGGCTCAGTCATTTACTCGCTGCCCTTTACCGTGCAGCCTTTAGTGGAAAGCTTTCGACGCATGGGACCAAGGCCGCTGGAAGTCGCCGCTACTTTAGGTGCCAGCAAGCTGGATCAGCTGTTCAGTGTAATACTGCCACTATGCCGTGGTGGGTTTATCGTTGCTGCAACGTTAACGTTTGCCCATACCTTAGGCGAATTTGGGGTTATCTTAATGCTCGGTGGCAGTATACCCGGCGAAACCCAGGTGTTATCGGTACTGATTTATGACCACACCGAAGCGATGAATTATGCGCAGGCGCATCAGTTATCGTTAGGGTTATTAATTACCGCCTTTGCAGTACTGTTTATTGTATATGGGTTAAACCGCCGGTTTGAACGCGAGGCCATACTATGATTAGCCTGTTGCAACATGCCGCCCAGCACTGCTGGCAGCATATTAGCCAGCCACGCCAATTAGCCGCTGCGCCTGAGTGCCAAACGCTTACAGTGCAGTTAAGCCTGGCTCTTGGCGAATTTTCACTGCAGTTAAATAACAGCCTGCCGTTAAACGGTATTACCGCCCTATTTGGCCGCTCGGGTTGTGGTAAAACCACCTTATTGCGTGCAATTGCCGGGCTCGACCGCCATGCTAATGCGCAAATTTGCCTTAACGAAACGCCATGGCAACAGGGTAAACAGTTTGTGCCGGTGCATCAGCGCCGGATAGGTATGGTATTTCAGGAAAGCAGCCTGCTGCCGCATTTATCAGTTGAGCAAAACCTGCTGTATGGCTTTAACCGGCTGGCAAAGCAAACTGCTGTGCGGCTGCAACCAGAGCAGGTGATCCGCTTACTTGAGCTGACGTCACTGCTTAAACTGGCGCCACAGTACTTATCCGGCGGTCAGCGCCAGCGCATCGCACTGGGCCGGGCTTTACTGAGCCAGCCGCAATTACTGCTGCTGGATGAACCTTTAGCATCATTGGATCAGCAAAGCCGCAGCGAGATTTTGCCGTTTTTACAGCGCATAGCTAATACAACCGGCATACCTATGCTGCTGGTCAGTCATCAGCTGGACGACGTCGTAAAACTGGCCGATCAGCTGGTATTGATGAAACACGGCCGCATCCACAGCCAGGGCCCGCTGCAACAGCAATTACTCCAACCCGAACTGGCTGCTATCGGTGCTATGTCGCTACTGCACGCCAAAAGCCAGGGCAGTCACAACCACCTGCTGCAGCTTAGTATCGGCCAACAGCAGTTACAATTACCCTCACCACAGCATAGTGTTGACGCAAACTACTCCGCCACCTCATACCGTTTACGTATTCAGGCGCGCGATGTCGCGCTAAGCCTGAAACCACTTAGCGACTGCTCAGTCAGCAATCAGCTTCAGGTCAGCATTACCGGCATACACCCCGCACCGCACCCCGCCGAACTGCTGGTACAGCTGGAGCTTGACCGCCAGCCACTTCAGGCACTGCTAACCAAACAATCAGCAGACCGGCTCGGCTTACAAATTGGCCAGCAGGTTTATGCGCAAATTAAAGCAGTGGCGTTGGACTAGCTTAACGCCGAATCACTGATCACATCCAAGGTTTGTCATTGTTATTACCAGCGGTAAACACCTGACAGGTAATGAGCAAAGCCAAAGCCCGGATAGCTAACATGGTGTGAGATTGCTTTTGGCTGCCGCTTTAAAGCCCTCAGCGAAGTTATTCAGCCGTGCGGTGCGACTGCCTGCCGGTAGCATTACTTCTATCAGGCTAAAGCGTCTGTTGCTGTTAAGCGCCAACGACAATACCTCGTCAAAATCAGCCAGATTACTAACCTGCATACCATGTCCGCCCATACTGCGGGCCAGCTCAGCATATTGCCAGTTATCTAAGCCGGTACAGTTAAGGCCGGGAGCAAAAGCGTCAATCATGTCCCAGCGCTGGTTATTAAAGACAATAATAATCGGGGCAAAGCCATAGCGGGCACAATGGCCAAGCTCCAGGCCAGTCATTAAAAAGGCGCCATCGCCTACCAGCACCACCGGCCGTAAGCCGGTGGCGGCCTGCACGCCAAAGGCGGCAGGCACCGCATAGCCCATAGAAGCATAAAACGCCGGTGCCAGCATCAGGCTGGGATTAGCATGCAAAGAGGCGAACAGGCAATCGCCTATATCAGAAATCAGTGGCACAGTGTCATGGCGGGCGGTCAATATCCGCTCCAAACCCTGCACCAGGCTGGTGGCACTAAGCTGCTGCTCTGTTGCGACAGATGGCAAAGCCGGCATTACCGGTGGCTGAAATGCCGCTAGTGGCGCGGCCAGCAATGCTGCCAGCAGCGGCTTTAATGCCAGTTGCTGCTGTTCAAGACAAAGCACTTTTTCAGCGGGGAACAGCTCTGAATGGGCAGCAAAATTGCTATCGGTTTTAATCACGCCAATTTGCAGAATAAGATCGGCTTCAGATAACAGCTTTGCCGGGCGGATATCAGATTTATCAAGAAAAATACCGCCAAACCGCGGATGGTGCTGATTAAAGCTGGCACGGCCCATCAGCGTGCAGATAAAAGGTATATTCAGCTTAGTGGCTAAGGCTTCCAGCTCAGTCACTGCCTCAAAACGGCGGACATCTACCCCGGCTAATATCACCGGCTTTTTTGCCTTTTGTAAGCGGCCAGTTAACGCAGCGACGGCCAGCTCAATTTTATCCGCCGCTATCGGTTCAGGCAGGTAAGGCCCTGCGGCAGTCGTGTTAAAACTTAGCGCGTCACGCGGTATTTCCAGCAGCACCGGCCGGCTTTGCTGTTCCACCACGGTTAACGCGGCACGAATGTCGGAACCGGCAGTATCCGGGTTATCTAACCGAAACCGGGCAGCGGTAATTTCACGGTAAATATCGCGCTGTGAGTCGACCGTTCTGGCCTGATGATGTATTTGCAAACCGCGCGCAATCTCGCCCTGGCTAGGGAAACCGGCAATAACTAACAGCGGTACATGTTCAACATAAGCCTGGGCCACCGCATTGACGGCATTAAGGGCTCCGGCACCATAAGTGAGGATAACTACCGCCGGTTTATTGCTGATCCGGGCTGCTGCATCGGCGGCAAATACCACTGAGGGTTCATGACTTAAATAATACAGCGGCAAGTGGTTGCGCTGCTGCAGTTGCTCGAACAACGGCAGCACAAAATCGCCGGGAATGCCAAACAGTTGTTTAACACCAAAAATGTCCAGTTCCTGCAACAACGCATCGATTAATAACATAAACCACTCCCGTTTTAGCTGATGCCGGCAGTGTGGTTATTATTGCGCTAACTGGTGTTGATACAGATCAAAACCGCACCGGCTTCAGCCGGTACAAAAGAGGTATGCTCATTTTTGGATATCAGCGTAACAAATCTGAAAACGGCAGTATCGATACCATTTCACCGGCTGGCAGGCTGCTGCTGTCACGCGGCAAGACAATATAGCAGTTAGCATTTGCAATAGAGCTCAACATGCCCGAACTTTGGGCGCCTGAGGTTTTTACTTTTAAACCGGTTTCGCCCTGCCAGTACCAGCCGCGCTGATAATCCTGCCGCCCGGGCTGTTTTTTCAGCGGTACATCACATTCTGCCTGCAACAACTTAGCTGACGATTGGATAACCTCACCGCTAAGTTTACGCAACACCGGTTGGACTAATTGCTCCAGCGTGACCACTGCCGCCACCGGGTTACCCGGTAAACCAAAGAACCAGCAATTGTTAAGTTTACCAAAGGCGAACGGCTTCCCCGGCTTAATCGCCACCTGCCAGAAATTGATCTGGCCAAGCTTACTGAGAATTTGCCGGGTATAATCGGCCTCGCCCACCGACACGCCGGCACTGGTTACCAGCACATCGGCCTCTTTCATCGCCTGCTGAAATGCCTGCTCTATTGCCCCAGGCTCGTCTGGCAATAAGCCAAGATCGATAAGCTGCACATCAAGACGCTTAAGCATTGCGGCGATAACGTAGCGGTTGCTGTCATAAATATGACCTGCCGGCAGTTTTTGCCCCGGCGCAACAAGCTCATCACCACTGGAAAATATCGCTACCTTTAGCTGACGAAGCACATTAACACTGGCAATGCCCAGAGACGCCAGCAAACCGATATCGGCCGGGCGCAGCTTATGACCAGCAGTAAACACCTCAGCACCCTTGGCGATGTCTTCACCGGCACGGCGGACATGCTCGCCCATTGTTGGTTGGAGCTGACAGAGAATCGATTGCTGCTGGTCGGTTTCGCTAAGCGCTACCTGTTCCTGCATCACCACAGTATCTAAACCTTCAGGCAACACGGCCCCGGTGGTTATCCTTACACAACACCCTGCCGGGACAGGATTTGCAAACGCATGGCCGGCCAGCGCGGTTCCGGCCACCGCCAATCGAACGTCAGGCTTAACATCCGCTGCGCACAGCGCATAACCATCCATAGCTGCATTGTCATAACCCGGTACATTAATGTCTGACACCACAGGCTGTGCCAGCACTCTATCCAGCGCATTGTTCAGTGGCACACTAACGCTTTGGGTCAGCGGCTGCACTTCGCCAAGCATTTGTAATATTGCCTGCTCTGCAGTTAGCATTTGTTTCGGGACGCGGGCGTCTTGCATCGGGCGTTTCTCCACTAAAACTGGGAAGCTTGCTGGTTAACCATCCACACCGCTGCTTCAACCCGTGAGCGCAGGCCAAGCTTCTTCAATAAATGTTTAACATGGACTTTTACTGTGCCATCCGAGATATTAAGTTCACGGGCAATCAGCTTGTTACTTAAGCCCTTAGCAATAAAACTGAGAATTTCATGCTCACGGTTAGTCAGACTGTTAAGTTCAGCCGGCGTTTTAACCGCCGGCCGGCGTAGTGCAGTTGCCAATACCTGAGTAATCGCTTCACTGAGTACCATTTTACCGGTAAGCGAGCGTTTAATTTGATCCAGTAAAATTTCCGGATCACTGTCTTTTAGTAAATAACCATCTGCGCCGTTACTGATAGCATTAACAACATCTTCATCTGCATCAGAAACAGTCAGCATAACTATCCTGGACGTTACGCCTTCATCGCGCATTTTTTTTAAGGTCGCAATACCATCCATACCCTGCATATTTAAATCCAGAATAATTAAATCCGGGTCCAGCTCGCTTGCCAACGGAATTGCCTCAGCGCCACTACTGGCTTCAGCAATCACTTCAAGCTCATCTTCCAGCGCTAATAACTGCTTTAAGCCTTTGCGCAATAAAGGGTGATCATCCACTAACATAATGCTGGATTTCTGCTCTGCCATGTCCCGCTCCAAGATTAGACAATGTATCTATATGCTATTAGCTTACAACAAGCCGGGACGAACTTTGATATAAATCAGTAAAATGGCTGTTCAGCAGCCGGGCTTAATTTAAACTTTAAGCGCTACCTGAGCTCACCGCCTGATTATATGCTACTGATATATATCAATTATTTTAACCAGAATTTTTAAAGCTACCACTTTCTAGGTACCCCTAACTATCCCTCTTCCCACCACGGCTAACTCTGAAGATACATTGTGACATAGCGTCTGACCCTGCATAGTTTGGGCAGCTTAAATTGCTGTTCCCAACAGGAGTGAACTATGTCAGATCTTAAACAATGGCAACCGGAAGACGACAACTTCTGGCACAGCCGGGGTAAGGCTATTGCCAACCGTAACCTGTGGATATCCATCCCCAGCCTGCTTTGCGGCTTTGGTGTCTGGATGTTATGGAGTATTGTCACGGTACAAATGCTTAACGTAGGTTATCCGTTTAGCACGGCAGAGCTGTTTACGCTTACCGCAATTGCCGGCTTAACCGGCGCAACGTTACGTATTCCTTCCAGCTTTTTTGTGCGGTTGTGTGGTGGTCGTTACACCTTATTCCTTACTACCAGCTTACTGCTGATCCCTGCTGTCGGAACCGGGCTGGCGCTGCAAAGTATCGACACCCCGCTGTGGGTATTTCAGCTGATGGCGTTGTTATCCGGCATTGGCGGTGGCAATTTTGCTTCATCAATGTCTAATATCAGTTTCTTTTTTCCGAAAAAGCAGCAAGGTTTGGCACTGGGCTTAAACGCTGGCCTGGGTAACTTTGGTGTTACTACCGTGCAAATCCTGGTGCCGCTTTTTATGTCGTATGGCGTGTTTACCCTGCTCGGTGGTGGGGAGCCGATGATCCTGGCTAAAGCCAGCGGCACCGTTACCGGTACCATACCGGCCGGCACTGAAACCTGGATCCAGAATGCCGGTTTTGCCTGGTTAATCACCCTGATACCGCTGGCGTTTTTGCTCTGGTTTGGCACTAACAATATTCATACCGAAGAAGTGACACCTAAACTGCCTTCAGCAGCCAAATCTTTCAGCATCATTCTGACCATGCTGGGCATTGGTTTTATCACCTCTATTGCCGGTCTATGGTTAATTTTACCGGAGTCGGCCAATGGTTCAGGTTTTGGTATTCCGAAAGAAATTGTGCTGATTGCAATCTTATTTGCCACCGTGTTTTTACTTAAATTGTTGCCGGGCGCCATTCGCACCAGTCTGGATCGGCAATATAAGATTTTTAACAATAAACACACCTGGGTAATGAGCGTACTTTATGTGATGACTTTTGGCTCTTTTATCGGCTTTGCCGCCGCCTTCCCGTTATCCATTAAAGTGATATTTGGCTACAGCCATATTATGGTAGATGGCGTTATGACCCATTCTACGCCAAACCCCAACGGCCCCAGCGCCTTAACTTATGCCTGGATTGCCCCCTTTGTGGGCGCGCTGATCCGCCCGGTTGGCGGCTGGATTGCTGATAAACTCGGTGGCGCCTTTGTAACCCAGCTATGTTCTGTGGTGATGGTACTATGTGCATTGGGTGCGGCTTACTATATGCAGCTGGCCTATCAAAGCGCCACGCCAGAGCAGTACTTTGTGCCGTTCTTCCTGATCTTTTTAGGTTTGTTTGCTGCCAGTGGTATTGGTAACGGCTCCACCTTCCGCACCATTGCTGTGGTATTTCCAAAAGAACAAGCTGGCCCGGTACTGGGCTGGACTTCAGCCGTTGCCGCCTATGGTGCATTTTATATTCCACAGGTACTGGGAGAGCAAATAAAAGCGGCTACCCCGGAATACGCGATGGTAGGGTTTGCCATTTTCTACAGCCTGTGTTTGCTGGTGAATTGGTTTTTTTACCTGCGTAAAAACGGCGAGTTTTATAATCCATAGCCCAAACAGCTATTCCTGCAAACCACAGGGGGCGTAAATATACGCCCCCTTTGCGCTCCATCATGCCAGATGCTGCTGTAATAAATACTCTGGCCGGAAGCTGAAATACACACCGGTACCGCCTTCTGCACGGGCTTTAATCTGAATACTGCCACCTAAATGCTTGCTTCGTTCCTGCATAATGGCCAGACCATAATGGTTTAGTTTTTCAGCCGATGCAGGTATGCCAACCCCATTATCTTCCACCGCCAGATTGATCCCCTCAGCACTATGATGCAGGCTGATTTTAAGCTCGCTGCCCTGGCTATGATGCACAGCATTCTGACTGGCTTCCCGGATAATTTGCAAAAGATGAATTTCTTCATGTGGCGCCAGCGGCACATTCGTCAACTGGTAATCCAGCCTGATGTGCAAATCAGACTGAATGGTTAATTGTTTAACCGTGGTTTGTAAGGCGCTTAACAAGCCTTCGCCATCAACTTTTAAACGGAAGGTGGTTAGCAGCTCGCGCAGCTGGCGATAAGCCGCATCCAGACCCTGTTTCAACTCAGCCGATACATCAGCAATAATAGCTTTGTCATCTTTTTGGGTCGCTTTATTCAGGCGGGTAACCTGAATTTTTAAATAAGACAACGCCTGGGCCAGCGAGTCGTGCAATTCACGGGCAATCACAGTGCGCTCCTGCATCAATGCCAGCCGGCGTACCTGTTGTTCTTCAGATTTTAAACTTAATGCCAGTGCCAGCTGATCAGCGACTGAGCTTAGCAACTGTTGCTGCCACTTAGCCAGCTGCTGGCCCTGTGTAACCCGTGCCACCAGAACACCATATTTTTTCCGCTCGCGTTGCAGCTGAAAATTAAACTGATGAGTTGTACAGCCAGCATTTTCTGTCTGACTTAAACAGTCACCGCAGTTCAGCTGAATGCAAGGTTCTGCACCGTCGGTTCCGGGCACCAGTTGTATATAGGGTTTATCGCCTTCCTGGGTGAACAGACACAATTCCAAATCGTTGAGTTTAACCACCGGCTTTAACTCAGCAATAATCTGATTAAAATCGACATACTCCGGCACATGTTCACTAATACGCTGCGCCGTGTTATACAAAAACCGTAGCGTGGTATTGCTATGCTTCAGCGCCTCGGTTTGCTGTTCTACCCGCTGTTCCAGATTGCCATACATGTAAGCGATGGAATCGTTCATTTTATTAAAGCTGTGCGCCAGAGTGCCCAGCTCATCATTATTCTCCACGCTGAGACGGTGGGTAAAATCTCCCATAGCAACTCTTTTCGCGCCCTGAGTCAGTGTTTCCAGCGGTTGCTGAACCATCACTTTTAACCAATAAATGACAATAGCCGACAACAACACTGTGGCCAGTAATGCGACCAGCTGCAGAGTACGGAAACTACGGACCTTCTGCTCGGCATCCTGCTGGATATAAGACACCAGCTGCTCAAGCAACTGAATCTGCTCTGTCAGAGCCTGCTCAATCTGTACCGGCTGTTGTGACAACTGCGCCAATTCCGGTTCCAGTTGTTGCCAGTGCTGTCTGGCCGTTTCGAATTGCGAGGCTATTTTTTCGTTATGCATAAAGCGGGTAAACACCGGATGTTGCCAGCTTTGATTAAATTGTACTTTGGCAGCCTGCAGCTTTTGTTCATCCTGCTGCAGCGTCAGCAAGGCCAGACGGTAACTTTGCATCCTGAGCGAGCCGGCGACATTGACTGCGTGAGCATCATTATCGGTTTTATCTGATAACCAGTACGAGACCAGCATGGTACCAATAGCCAGCGCTACAATGCAGGCCAGGGCAATATTAATTCGGCTGACTATTGAAAACTGTCGCATAACTTCTCCGCTTACATTACTGGCTAAGCATACCTGCTTATTGGCTGCCGCGCTGCTATCTGGCAAAAATTGCCGGCAAAAATGAGCTACTCCTTTTGCCCCGCCGGGGTAGTCAATATTACCGCACTGGCTTTGCAGGGGGTATAGACCTGCGTATTGTCAACTAAAACAGCGTTACCCACACTACCACCTTGTGGGTATTTTTGTTTTTTATCAGTCATTTAGCGCGGTAGCCGCTTTGATCCAAATCAAGCATTATCTCAGTGTAGTTTCTATAGTGTGCCTACCAGAAAAGCAAGATCTCTGTTCATGCAGGACAAGACCAGGAGTAAACCATGAGTCACCTACTCGACAAACTGCGGTTTTTCAAAACCCGCAAAGCCCCGTTCGCCGACGGCCACGGTGTTACCACTAACGAAGACAGAACCTGGGAACAAGGTTATCGTCAGCGCTGGCAGCACGATAAGATTGTGCGCTCAACCCATGGCGTAAACTGCACCGGCTCGTGTAGCTGGAAAATTTATGTAAAAGACGGCCTGGTAACCTGGGAAACCCAGCAAACCGACTATCCGCGCACCCGGCCGGATTTACCGAATCATGAACCGCGCGGCTGTCCGCGTGGCGCCAGCTATTCCTGGTATATCTACAGCGCCAATCGCTTAAAATACCCCAAGGTACGCCAGCAATTAATGAAACTGTGGCGCGAAGCCAAAGCGCTGCATCAGGACCCGGTAAAAGCCTGGGAGTCTATTGTCAGCGATCCGGTAAAAGCGAAAAGTTACAAAGAACGTCGCGGCTTGGGCGGCTTTATCCGCGCCAGCTGGGATGAAGTGAACGAGCTTATCGCTGCGTCAAATGTGTATACCACCAAAACCTATGGCCCGGACCGGGTTACCGGCTTCTCGCCCATTCCGGCGATGTCGATGGTGTCCTACGCCGCAGGTGCCCGTTATTTATCGTTAATCGGCGGTAACTGCTTAAGCTTCTACGACTGGTACTGCGACTTGCCACCGGCCTCACCCCAGGTATGGGGCGAGCAAACCGACGTGCCGGAGTCGGCCGACTGGTATAACTCGAATTACATTATTGTCTGGGGCTCTAATGTGCCGCAAACCCGCACACCAGACGCGCACTTTTTAACTGAAGTACGTTACAAAGGCACCAAAACCTGTGTTATCACCTCAGATTATTCAGAAGCCTCTAAGTTCGGTGATACCTGGTTAGCGCCACGCCAGGGTACCGATGCCGCGCTGGCAATGGCGTTTGGCCACGTTATTTTACAAGAGTTTTACGTTAATAACCCAAGCGCGTATTTTACCGACTATGTAAAACGCACCACTGATATGCCGATGCTGGTGATGCTGGAACAAGGGGATAAGCATCTGACACAGGGCCGTTTCCTGCGTGCTGCCGATTTAGTGGATAACCTGGGCGAAGACAACAACCCGGACTGGAAAACCATTGCCATTAACAGCGATGGCCGCTTAACCAGCCCAAACGGTGCCATTGGTTACCGCTGGGGCCAGGCCGGAAAATGGAACCTTGAGCAAAAAGATAAAGACGGTGATATCGACTTACAGTTATCGTTAAAAGATAACCGTGATGAGCTGGTCGACGTGGCTTTTCCTTATTTTGGTGGCGCGCCGCACGAATATCAGTACTTTCAGCACACCGCGCACGACGATGTGCAAATCCGCAAAATTCCGGCCAAAAAAGTTGAGCTGGCCGATGGCAGCACGGCGCTGGTTGCCACTGTATTTGACTTAATGCTGGCACACTACGGTGTCGACAACGGCATTGGTGATGATAGTCGCGCAAAAACCTATCTGGACAATGTGCCCTATACCCCGGGCTGGCAGCAGCCAATCACCGGTGTTAACCCGGACGATGTGATTAGAGTAGCCCGCGAATTTGCCCGCAATGCCGATAAAACCCGCGGCCGTTCGATGGTCATTGTCGGCGCAGCATTAAACCACTGGTATCACATGGACATGAATTACCGTGGCTTAATTAACATGCTGATGATGTGCGGTTGTATTGGCCAGAGCGGCGGCGGCTGGGCGCATTATGTCGGCCAGGAAAAACTACGGCCGCAAACCGGCTGGACCCCACTGGCCTTTGCGCTGGACTGGCAGCGGCCACCACGTCATATGAACGGTACCTCATTCTTTTATAACCATTCCAGCCAGTGGCGTTATGAAAAGCTGGATATGACCGAAGTAGTATCACCGCTGGCGAACAAAGAAAAGTGGAGCGGCAGCATTATCGACTTTAACAGCCGTGCCGAGCGCATGGGCTGGTTGCCATCCGCACCACAGTTAGGCGTTAACCCGCTGGGGCTGGCCGCCAAAGCCAAGGCGGCCGGGGTTGAGCTAAAAGACTATGTGCTGCAGCAGCTAACAGATCGCAGCATTAAGTTTGCCTGCGAGCAGCCCGACAGCCCGCAAAACTTCCCGCGGAATATGTTTATCTGGCGCTCTAACCTGCTGGGTTCCAGCGGTAAAGGCCACGAATACATGCTGAAGCATTTTCTGGGCACCAAACATGGCTTGCTGGGTAAAGACTTAGGCGAGTTCGGTGGCAAAAAACCACAGGATGTCGAGTGGACTGACAACGGCGCTGAAGGCAAGGTCGACTTATGGGTGACGCTGGATTTCAGGATGTCTACCACCTGTCTGTATTCCGATATTGTGCTGCCTACCGCCACCTGGTATGAAAAAGACGATATGAATACCTCGGATATGCATCCGTTTATTCACCCGTTAACCGCAGCGATTGACCCGGTATGGGAAGCGCGCAGCGACTGGGAAATCTTTAAAGGCATCGCCAAGGCATTCTCCAAAGCCGCTGTTGGCCACTTAGGTGTGGAAACTGATGTTGTCACCACGCCAATGCACCACGACACCCCGGCCGAACTGGCCCAGCCTTATGGCGTAAAAGCCTGGTGGAAAGGCGAATGTGAGGCCTTACCAGGCTTGACCATGCCACATATTAATATTGTTGAGCGTGATTACCCCAATACCTATCAGCGTTTTACCTCTGTTGGCCCTTTGCTGGAGAAGATTGGCAATGGCGGTAAAGGCATCGGTTGGGATACCAAGGACGAAGTCGCTTTCCTGAAAAAGCTGAACCGGGTGCACACTGACGAAGGCATTAACAAAGGCATGGCGAAGATTGACAGCGCCATCGATGCCTGCGAGATGATCTTATCTCTGGCACCGGAAACCAATGGCCATGTCGCGGTAAAAGCCTGGCAGGCGCTTAGCAAAATTACCGGTCGCGACCACACCCATTTGGCACTGCCTAAAGCTGACGAGAAAATTCGTTTTAACGATATCGTCGCCCAGCCGCGCAAAATCATCAGCTCGCCAACCTGGTCTGGCCTGGAGGATGAACATGTGTCTTACAACGCGGGTTACACCAACGTCCATGAGCTGATCCCATGGCGCACCATTACCGGCCGCCAGCAGTTTTATCAGGATCACGAGTGGATGCGCGATTTTGGCGAGCAGCTGTGCAGCTACAAGCCACCGATTAACTTAAAAACCGTGCAGCCGGTGCTGAATAAAACACCGAACGGCAATAAAGAGATCGTACTGAACTGGATCACGCCGCACCAGAAATGGGGTATCCACAGTACTTACTCGGACAACCTGCTGATGCTGACGCTGTCGCGGGGCGGCCCTATCGTCTGGTTAAGCGAAACCGACGCTGCCGCTGCCGGTATTGAGGATAACGACTGGATTGACATCTTTAACGTCAATGGCGCCATCGCCGCCCGCGCTGTGGTATCGCAACGGGTGCCAGAGGGCATGAGCATGATGTACCACGCCCAGGAGCGCATTGTAAACGTACCCGGCAGCGAGTTAACCGGTACCCGTGGCGGTATTCATAACTCGGTTACCCGCGCGGTGATGAAGCCCACCCATATGATCGGTGGTTATGCCCAACAATCCTACGGCTTTAACTACTACGGTACCGTTGGCTGTAACCGCGATGAGTTTGTCATCATCCGGAAAATGGGCAAAGTCGACTGGTTAGACACTAAATAAGGTTGGAGTAAGTAACATGAAAGTAAGAGCCCAAATTGGCATGGTGCTGAATTTAGACAAGTGCATAGGTTGCCACACTTGCTCCATCACTTGTAAAAATGTCTGGACCTCGCGTGAAGGCGTCGAATACGCCTGGTTTAACAACGTTGAAACCAAGCCCGGTATTGGTTTTCCGAAAGAATGGGAAAACCAGCAAAAATGGAATGGCGGCTGGGTACGCAATAAAAGCGGTAAGCTGGAACTGAAAATCGGTGGCAAACGCCGTATTCTGGCAAATATTTTCGCTAACCCGGACTTACCGGAAATTGACGACTACTACGAGCCGTTCGATTTTGACTATCAGCATTTACATACTGCTGGCGATACCAAACATCAGCCGGTGGCACGTCCTCGTTCGTTAATCAGCGGCCAGCGGATGGAAAAAATCGAATGGGGCCCGAACTGGGAAGAAATTCTCGGTACCGAGTTTGCCAAACGCAAAGTCGATCAGAACTTTAACGAAGTGGTGCAAAAAGACATTTACGGGCAGTTTGAGAAAACCTTTATGATGTACCTGCCCCGCTTGTGCGAGCACTGCTTAAACCCGGCCTGCGTTGCAGCCTGTCCTTCCGGTGCCATTTATAAGCGCGAGGAAGATGGCATAGTGCTGATTGATCAGGACAAATGCCGCGGCTGGCGGATGTGTGTTTCGGCCTGCCCGTATAAGAAAATCTATTACAACTGGAAAACCGGTAAATCAGAAAAATGTACTTTCTGCTTCCCGCGCATTGAAGCCGGCCAGCCGACCGTATGCTCGGAAACCTGTGTGGGCCGCATCCGCTACCTGGGTGTGCTGCTGTATGACGCCGATAAAATTGAAGCGGCCGCCAATACACCAAACGAAAAAGATTTGTATCAGGCGCAACTAGATATCTTCCTCGATCCGACCGATCCGGCAGTAATTGCTGCAGCCAAAGCGGAAGGTATTGGTGATAACTGGATTAAAGCCGCCCAGCGCTCGCCGGTATATATGATGGCAATGGACTGGAAAGTAGCCTTACCGCTACACCCGGAGTACCGCACCCTGCCAATGGTCTGGTATGTGCCGCCACTGTCACCCATTCAGGGCGCAGTACAGGCTGGCCATGTCGGCATGAACGGTGAAATACCGGATCTGAAATCATTGCGTATTCCACTGCGCTATCTGGCCAATATGCTCACCGCCGGTGATGAAGCGCCGGTAGTGCGGGCGCTGGAGCGGATGATAGCGATGCGCGCCTTTAAACGTGCCCAGCAGGTAGACGGGGTAGAAGATGCCGAGGTGTTAAAGCAAGTAGGCTTAACCCCGGTGCAGGTAGAAGAAATGTACCGCTATATGGCGCTGGCAAACTATGAAGACCGGTTTGTCATTCCGACCAGCCACCGCGCCTACGCCGAAAACGCCTATGACTTAAAATCAAGCTGTGGTTTTAGTTTTGGCAACGGCTGTGGCGATGGCAATAACGGCGTAAATCTGTTTGGCACCAAAGCCAAGGGTGTACGTCAGGTTATCCCGGTTGAGATTAAGGATTAAATTTTATGTCAATTCAAAGCATGCCCATACTACAACTGTTATCCCTGCTGCTGGATTACCCCAGGCAGCCGCTGCTAGATGCGAAAGCGGAGTTGCTGACGATAGTGGCCGATGCCGCTATCGCGGCAGAACTTAAGCAAAGTTTAAGTGCTTTTATAGAAACCCGCAGCAGCGGTGAGCTGATGGACTGGCAGTCTGAATACGACAGCCTGTTTGAACGCGGCCGCTCGTTGTCCTTGCTGATTTTTGAGCATATTCATGGCGAGTCACGCGATCGCGGTCAGGCCATGGTTAATCTGATGGCGCAATACCGTGAGGCCGGCCTGGATATCGGCGTAAAAGAGCTGCCGGACTACCTGCCGCTTTACTTAGAGTTTTTATCCACTCAGGGCGGGCAAAACGCGCAAATTGGTCTGGAAGAAATTGCGCCGGTGCTGGCGGTACTGTTGTGCCGCCTTGAGCAGCGTGAGTCGGACTACGCCAGCATTTTTGCCACTCTGGTCGCCTTATCTGCTGCTGAAATTGATTTGACGGACATTAAAAGCCAGATCGCCAGCGAAAAACGTGACGATACGCCCAAAGAGCTCGACAAGGTTTGGGAAGAAGAAATGGTCAGCTTTATCGGCAACGAGCAAACCAATTCGGCGTGCGGCACAGGTAACAAGCCTACCGACGGCCAGCGCCGCGACCAGTTTATTCCGCTAAGTACGGAGTTATTAGGTAGCGAAGAGGCAGGGCAACAACTTTATAAAGCAGCCGCGGCTAAGCGCGCTTAAAGGAGCATTAACATGGCACATTTAAATATGTTTGCCTTTGGCATTTATCCGTATATTGCGATCACTATCATGATAATTGGCAGCTGGATCCGCTACGACAGAGAGCAATACAGCTGGAAAACCAGTTCCAGCCAGCTGCTGGAAAGCAAACAATTGCGCCGGGGCAGCATTGCCTTTCATATCGGGATCCTGGGCATTTTACTGGGCCATTTCTTTGGCTTATTAATGCCCAAAGAAATCTGGTACCTGCTTGGTATCACCACTTCGATGAAACAGCTGATCGCCATCGTCGCCGGCGGCTTATTTGGCGTAATCTGCTTCTACGGTTTAACAGTGCTGATTAAACGCCGCTTATTTAACCCGCGCATTCGTGCCACCAGTAATACCATGGATATTGTTATCCTGTTCTTACTCTATGCACAGCTGATTCTGGGTTTACTCAGTATCACTGTCTCTGTAAGCCATTTAGAAGGTGCAGAAATGCTAAAACTGATGGCCTGGGCCCAAAATACCGTTACCTTTAACAGCGTGGCCGCAGCAGAAGCTATCAGCGGCGTACACTGGATTTTTAAGCTGCACGTATTTCTGGGTTTAACGTTGTTCGTCGTGTTTCCGTTCAGCCGCTTAGTCCATATGCTCAGCGTGCCGGTGCAGTACATCAGCCGCCAGCACCAGATAGTTCGGCAGCGGTTTGTACGCTAGAGGACGTGAACAAAGGATGGTTTAAGGCCCTGACGGTTGGAACCGTGGCAGGTCGGCACAGAGTGTCTGAGTGAGCGCGCAAGCCGCGAGCGAGTTGCTGTGACGAGCCTGACAGGGATTCCAACCTGAAGCCAGTCACTAAACTTTCCGGCTCCAGGAGGCTTTAAGCCGGTGTTGCACACAAAGACGCCGTAAATCCCTTCCTGGAGGCTCCTCTTTGGCATCCATGCCAAAGACGCTTGGTTTAGCAACAACGGCTCGCCTCCTTCAGCAGCCAAACGGCAAGCTATATAGCACCAAATAACAGAGGTTTAATATGATACAAGTAAACAACGCCAGTATCAGCGAAGCGGCCATTATGGCCGAAATGCAGTATCACCCGGCCAGTGACAAACGCGGCGCTATGCTAAAGGCAGCCGAATCACTGATTATCGGTGAGTTGCTGCGCCAACGGGCCAAAGCACTGGGGCTTAGCGTAAAAAGTGAAGCCAATACCGCCAGTGATGATAATTTTCTCGATGCATTAATTACTGCTGAAGTGGCTATTCCCACAGCCAGCCAGGACGAATGCGAGCAATACTACCGGCTAAACCCACAGCGATTTCAAAGTTCGCCGTTGCTGGAAGCAAGCCATATTCTGCTGGCGGCCGCACCTGAGGATGACAAAGCCCGGGTAGAGGCCAAAATACTGGCCGAGCAGCTCATCAGCCAGTTACAACAAGGCGAACCTTTGGCCGCACTGGCGCAGCACCACTCCGCCTGCCCATCAAAAGAAACCGGCGGTAGCTTAGGCCAAATCAGCCGGGGCCAAACCGTACCGGAATTTGAGCGGCAACTTTTCACTGCCGAGCCTGGCCTGGTCAGACAGCCGGTAGAAAGCCGCTATGGTTACCATGTCGTCCATATTGCCCGCAAAGTACCCGGCAAGTTACTACCGTTTCGCGCAGTACAGCAGAAAATTGCCGAATATTTAAATGAAAAAGTCCGGCGCAAAGCAGTAGCGCAGTATATTCATACACTGATTGTCGATGCAGAAATAGACGGCTTTGATTTTAACCTGTCAGCGTCGCCACTAATGCAATAATTCAGCAGTGCCAGACCAGCCCAACCTGAGGCGCCAATGTTGTCGGAACAGCTGGCGCCTCTGCGTTTTTACCCCTTTACTCCTGTTCATCACCTCCCCTACCAATAATTAGGTAACTCCTTAACCTAATTATAAAAATAATTATTTCAGGCTAGGATCTCTGCATCATTTGCAGTCTGGAGATCGACCATGACAACCGCCGTTTCTGCGTTACCTTTTGCGATCACAGTCGCTTTATCTGCGACTACCCTGCCGACACCGGTTAACGCCAGTATCAGTGATAAACTGAACACTGCAGTTAAGCAAAGCAGCGTTTCGGCGCAGTTTCGCTACCGCTTAGAATATGTTGGGCAGGATAACGTCCTGGATGACGCTATCGCCTCTACCCTGCGCAGCCGGTTAAACATTGATACCGGCAAGGCTTTTGGTTTTAGTGCGTTATTACAGCTGGACAACGTTAGCCAGTTGGGGGGTGATAACTACAACAGCACCGTAAATGGCAATACACGTTACAGCGTGGTAGCCGACCCTAAGGGCACCGATATTAATCAGGCACTGCTGCGTTACCAGAGCAACAGTGGCACCGTGCTAAGCGCCGGCCGCCAGCTGGTAAACCAGCTGAACCAGCGCTTTTTAGGGGGCGTAGGCTGGCGCCAGAATGAGCAAACCTTAGACGGCTACCGGCTGCAGCAAAGTTTCAAACAGGGCTTAAGCGCCGAAGTGGGTCATTATTATAACGTAAACCGGGTGTTTGGCCCTGAAGGCGCCGCGGCAGATCAGCGTGGTAGCTTCAATACAGCACTGCTACAGTGGCAACTCAGCCCTGCCCAGCAACTGGCTGCTTTTGGCTATGACTTTGAGTTTGACAACTGGGCAGCACGCAGTAGCCGCACCCTTGGTATCGACTATCAGGGCAAGTTAAATAACTGGCCGAAACTTAGCTGGCATTTAGCCCTGGCCAAACAGGATGACGCCCATAATGCGCCGTTAAACGTTAGCCATCATTACCATCGACTGAGTGTGAGCTGGGCACTGGAAAATGTCACGTTACAAGCCGGACAAGAACGGCTGGCCGGCGACGGTCAGAGCGCTTTTCAAACCCCACTGGCTACCCTGCATGCCTTTTCAGGCTTTGCTGATATATTCTTAAACACCCCCGATAATGGCCTTAGAGATAGCTGGCTGCAGGCCAGCGGCAAATTAAATAATGTTGCACTTGCCGTTACCTATCACCGCTTTGACAGTGATGCTGGCAACAGTAAATACGGCAACGAATGGAATGCCAGTGCCGGTTATGCAGTCAGTAAACAGCTGTCTGCTTTATTAAAACTGGCCCACTATCAGGCCGATTCGCTGGCAGCAGATACCACCAAGGTTTGGCTAATGCTGAGTTACCAGCTGTAAGCCATTTTCTCTTATCGCTCCACGTTGGCCAATGTTGTTATTGGCTCCTCTGCACCGCCCCTGGATTTCAGTGGGCGGTTTTTTATTTTCCTCGCCAGCCGGATAAAGGGTATCAAAGATAACCGGCTTTACCTCCGAAGGGGTAACAACCTCACTAAATCCGGGCCCTGGCGCCAGACCAGGGTTTACCCCACGAGCAAAACTTGATCCAGATCAAGTTTCCGACTGCAAGGAAGACTAAGCTAAAACACAACATATAGTGCCTATTTACAACTCAAACACTACATAGAGGAAATATGCTTAGATTCACTGATGAGCAAATCGTTTTCCAGGAAGTGCCGGGCGAAGTATCACTGGCCTTTACCATTGCTGGCTGCCCGCTGGGTTGTAAAGGCTGCCACAGCAGCTACAGCTGGCGGGATGATATTGGCTGCCAGCTAACGCCAGAGTACTTTAGCCACCGCCTGCAGAGCTATCAGAAGCTAATTAGCTGCGTGTTGTTCCTGGGCGGCGAATGGCAGCGGCAAAACTTACTGGAATTATTAAGGCTGGCACGTGCTGCTGGTTTGAATACCTGTCTCTACACTGGCCTGGACGATATCAGTCCTGATCTTAAACAGCAGCTGACGTATCTGAAAACCGGCCGCTGGCTGCAGGAGCGCGGGGGGCTGAACAGCGCCAACACTAACCAGATTTTTACTGATTTACGCACAGGCCAATGCCTGAACCATCTTTTTCTTCAAAAATAAACTGCAGAGGGATTTATTATGCAAGCGCTGAACTTTGACCAACTTCAACAAAAACTGAGTTTTATCGACAATTACCTGCACGCCAATAATGCTGCTGATGGCTCTAAACTGGATGCTAATGCCAACGTGACTCAGAAAAACATCGCAACCCTGGAAGCCGAGCTGATGAAAGATCAGTTTATTCAGGTCAACCGGGCGCTGATCAGCAATAAAATCAGTGAACTGTTCGGAGCTGAACTGGCTGCGGAGTATCTGCGCCAGATAACCGACCACGAAATATATGTCCATGATGAAACCAGCTTAAAACCCTATTGTGTGTCGGTAACCATGTATCCGTTTTTACGGGATGGTTTAACCAAACTGGGTGGCGAGTCGCAGGCGCCCAAACATCTGGAGTCGTTCTGCGGTTGCTTTGTCAATTTTGTATTTGCCGTTTCCAGCCAGTTTGCCGGTGCCGTGGCTACCGTTGAGTTTTTAACGTATTTTGATTACTTTGCCCGTAAAGATTATGGCGATAACTATCTGCAAACTCATCCAAAGCAAATCGCTAATCATCTGCAACATGTGGTGTACGCATTAAACCAGCCCGCTGCGGCCCGCGGCTACCAAAGCGTATTCTGGAATATCTCAATTTACGATCAATACTACTTTGACAGTATGTTTGGCAATTTTGTGTTTCCCGACTTTAAGAAACCAGAGTGGCAATCAGTATCAGCTTTACAGCAGTACTTTTTACAGTGGTTTAATAAAGAACGGGAAAAAACCGTGCTGACCTTTCCGGTCGTCACCGTGGCCATGTTAACCAATAATGGTCAGTGCAAAGATAAAGCCTTTGCCAATGACATTGCCCGGGAAATGGCTGCCGGTAACGCTTTCTTTGTTTATCAATCAGAAAATGCCGACTCACTGGCCAGCTGCTGCCGTTTGCGTAGTGAAATCAGCGATAACACCTTTTCCTATTCGTTAGGGGCCGGCGGAGTCGCCACCGGCTCAATCAATGTAATTACTATTAATATGAACCGGCTGGTGCAGGATGGCCGGGATTTAGCAACCGAAGTCAGTAAAATTCATAAATATCAGGTGGCTTATCGTAGGTTAATGGAAGAGTACCAAGCGGCAGGGTTGCTGACCGTTTACGATGCCGGCTTTATCAGCCTGGATAAGCAATTTTTAACCATTGGTATCAACGGCATGGTAGAAGCAGCCGAGTCACAGGGCTTAACTGCCAGCAATAACCCCGACTACATTAACTTTGTGCAACAACAGCTGAAAATCATTTTTGATGCCAATAAAGCGGCTAAAGTTGAATATGGCTATATGTTTAACACCGAGTTTGTACCGGCAGAAAACCTTGGCGTTAAGAATGCCAAATGGGACCGTGAGGATGGCTACCTGGTGCCGCGGGATTGCTATAACTCGTATTTTTACGTAGTAGAAGATGAGCAAAGCAACACCCTGGATAAATTTCAGCTGCACGGCCGCGAGCTACTGGATTACCTCGACGGCGGCTCTGCCCTGCATTTAAATCTGGAGGAAAGGTTAGATCAGACCGGCTACCTGCAACTACTGAATATCGCCGCCCAAACCGGATGCAACTATTTTTGCGTCAACGTCAAAATTACCATCTGTAATCATTGCGAAACCATCGACAAGCGCACGTTATGCGCCTGCCCCAGTTGCGGCAGTAACGATATTGATTACGGCACCCGGGTTATCGGTTATTTAAAACGGGTATCGGCCTTTAGCCGTGGCCGCCGCCAGGAGCACAAGCTGCGCCACTATGAAAGAACGAACAATACCGGTTTAAACCGCGCCAGATAAAAAATTCCGGCCAGCTGAGCCAGCGCCAACACTGCGCAGATTGCGCGTGTTGGCACTGCCAGGCTTGGCTTTAACGCCCCGACACCAAAACCAATATAGCCGAGCAATAGCAGAATTTTAAAACCCAGCCACTGGTGAGTAAAAGGCTGCCAGGGGCCTATGGCTAACAGCGTAAACGCTAATGTCAGTAGCAGGGTGTCATTAATATGTGGTAAACGCCGCAGTGGGCTATGCCGCCACTGCGGTTTACCGGTCACGTCCAGCAATAAACGGCCAATAAACAAGGTGGCGCTTAAAAACGCACACAGCATGTGTAAGTGTTTTAGCGGTAAATAGTATTCCATCAGTAGGGCCTCAAAACTGCGCATCAGCAGTGCACTTAGGCGCTACCTTAAAACAACCGGGCTGCTATGCCTATATCGCTAAAGTGGTAGAAAGCACCCTGCCTGCGAAGCTGTCGGGTCATTTTGACCCAAAGAGTTAATTACACCCAACCCTGCTCAGGTTAAAACTACCCTGCCGTGTAAACTAAAACAGATAAAATCATTAAAAACAGAAGCTTAACCTTTGGCTTGATTCTTGTAATAGCAGCGCAGGCAGGTGACGCCCTGCCGATAAAAAAACAGGAGTGAAGTATGAGATTTGGGCGCAATAACAATTATGTAAGGGGGCTATATGGCCGGATATCGTAAACTCTGGTGGCTGCTAATTGGCATCCTGGCGATAACTTTCTCGGTATTGGGCTATTTTGGCGCTGAGGTTTACCGCTCGGCCCCGCCTATCCCGGCTAAGGTAGTGAATCAGCAAGGGCAAGTGCTGATGACCAATGAGACTATTTTAAACGGTCAGACAGCCTGGCAATCGGTCGGTGGTATGCAGTTGGGTTCAATCTGGGGCCATGGCGCTTATCAGGCACCCGACTGGACTGCGGACTGGTTGCACCGGGAACTGCTGGCCTGGCTGGAACTGGCGGCTCTGGATGAGTATGGTCTTAGTTATACGCAACTTGACCCTGCCCAGCAAAATGCGCTGCAGTTTGCCTTAAAACAAACCTACCGTACCAACAGCTATGACAAAGCTACGGATACGCTGCAACTTGGCGATCGCCGGGTGCAGGCTATTGAGCAAACAGCAGAGCACTATATTGCCCTGTTCGGAGATGACATTTCACTCAGTCAGACCCGTGAAAACTACGCAATGAAAAACAATACCCTGCCATCACTAAGACGGCGCCAGGAAATGACTCAGTTTTTCTTCTGGACCGCCTGGGCTGCCAGCACTGAACGCTCACCAGACAGTGCGACCTATACTAACAACTGGCCGCATGAACCGTTAATCGATAACCGCCCGACAGCAGAAAACCTGATCTGGTCGCTGGTCAGTATTATTTTACTGATTGCCGGCGTCGGTGCGTTGATTTGGGGCTGGTCATTTTTACGCAAACATGATGAAGAAGAACCAGCAGCCCCTCAGCTTGACCCTATCGCCCGGCTTAAACTCACGCCGTCGCAAAAATCGCTGGGTAAATACATTCTGGTGGTGGTTGCGCTGTTTACCCTGCAGGTATTTTTGGGCGGCTTTACGGCACACTACACCGTGGAAGGTGATGGATTTTACGGTCTGAATACCACCGAGTGGTTGCCCTATAGTCTGGCCCGTACCTGGCACATTCAGGCGGCGATGTTCTGGATCGCAACCGGTTTTTTAGCCGCGGGGCTGTTTTTAGCACCTATTATCAACGGTGGCAAAGATCCGAAGTATCAGAAACTGGGCGTCGATATTTTGTTCTGGGCGTTAGTGGTATTAGTCGCCGGCTCTTTTGCCGGTAACTATTTTGCCATTATGCAAATTATGCCTGAGCATTTAAGCTTCTGGTTTGGTCATCAGGGCTATGAATACATTGATATTGGCCGCTTCTGGCAAATTATTAAGTATGTGGGTGTATTGTTCTGGCTGCTGTTAATGCTGCGGGCGATCGTGCCGGCGTTTAAAGCACCGGGTGATAAAAACCTACTGGCGTTATTTGCTGCTTCGGTCATTTGTGTCGGTTTGTTTTACGGTGCCGGCCTGTTTTATGGCGAGCGTACCCATTTATCAGTAATGGAATACTGGCGCTGGTGGGTGGTTCACCTTTGGGTAGAAGGCTTCTTTGAAGTATTCGCCACTGTGTCACTGGCATTTATTTTTCATAGCATGGGACTGGTATCACGAACCGTGGCAACCAGTGCAAGTCTGGCTTCAGCCTCATTGTTTATGCTAGGCGGTATACCTGGTACCTTCCACCACCTGTATTTCGCTGGTACCACTACCCCGGTCATGGCTGTCGGCGCTACCTTTAGTGCGCTTGAAGTGGTGCCACTGGTTGTGCTGGGTTATGAAGCCTGGGAAAACTGGCGTTTAAAAAATAAAGCGCCGTGGATGGCTGATATTAAATGGCCGTTACTGTTTTTCGTCGCAGTGGCATTCTGGAATATGCTCGGCGCCGGCGTGTTTGGTTTTATGATTAACCCACCCATTGCGCTTTATTACCTGCAAGGGTTAAACACCACCCCTACCCATGCCCATGCCGCGCTGTTTGGGGTGTATGGCTTCCTGGCGCTCGGGTTCTGTCTGCTCATTCTGCGTTATATCCGGCCGCAATTGGCATTTGATGAAAAACTGATGAAAACCGCATTCTGGTGGATGAATGGCGGTCTTATTCTGATGCTGTTTAGTAGTCTGCTACCGATAGGCTTTATTCAGTTTTATGCCAGTGCTACCGAAGGCTTATGGTATGCCCGCAGCGAAGCCTTTATGCAAAGCGACATTTTGCATACCCTGCGCTGGGTGCGCACTATTGGTGACGTGATCTTTATCATCGGCGCGCTGGCGGTATCCTGGCAAGTGGTTAAAGGCGTGTTTGACAGCAACGCAGCCCAGCAGCCACTGCAACAACCGGGCTGATAGTTTCATTAACTGAAGACACCACAGCAAAGCTGTGGTGTCTTAATTTAAAACTAGTTTGCAACTGCTGTTCGTTGAGACTCACCGTTTTAATGTTCAATAGGCAGAAACACGTCATCCTTAAAGAACTCTGGATAACGTTGTAATGCGTTGAACAAATGCACTGCACCCTGACGTTGTCTGGCTTCATCACCCGTAGCCATCGCTTGCTGACTTTGCAACATCGCCGCCAAAATTAAGTGAAACTGCGCATCAGCCTCGGGGGTTAAATCGCAGTTAGCCACTATATGGTTGATTTCCTGCTGCAGTTTCTTGGCAAGCTGCTGGTACTGCGGTGTGCTGAAACGTTTGTGATGAATCGCATCCAGATTGCGGACGAGTCCGGCCCTTAACCGCAGCATAGCTGCACTTAAAACCTCGTCTACCGGCCATTTAGCTCCTTGATTGAGCACGAGCAGGCTGGGTACTTCGTCATCACCGTGGTGATGATGCTGATCGGGCTCTGCCAGGCAGGGAGCTGCAGACAATAAGCCTGCTAACATCACTATTGATAATGTTTTCATCGGGTATTCTCTTGTTGGGTTACTGTCGTCTTTTCGTGGAATCTGCCTTAGATTAAGGGTTCTGCTTAGCCCCCCGCTTTATCCCACCTGTTGTTGCAATTCATGTTGCACGATACAACGGCCGATGTAAGATAATTTGACTAAGGTAGCACTCAGAATCATGCTGATGTGCCCCATCAGTTGCCAATTGAATGGCACTCTGTCTGCCAGTGGATAGCAAACAACAATTGTGATCAACAAAACAACAAAAGACAACAGCAGCACCAGATTTGCTCGCTGCAACCAGGGCTTTAACGCAGCTACTTTTGTCAGATACTCAGAATTAGGCATAAATCCTCCAGCATAGTGCATAACATCTCTGAGCTTGACGCTCAGTATTACAAAGTTACTACTGCAAGCTATATACCATTATAAATAACTATATTTAATAGCGACTTAGAAGAATCCACAATGCTAAGATGATGTCTTTTTGACTCAGTTTGCGAGTCACAATGACTCTAAGATGTTTTTATGACACAATAACTAACAGCTTCATATTTTAAGGTAACCATGTCTGATATCAACACCACTCTGTTGTTAAAAGTTGCGCTAGACTTGGCTAACAGCCTAAACAGTCAGGATCGTTTTGGTCGTTTACTCAGTTCTGTACGAAAAGCAATTCCCTGTGATGCACTTGTTATTTTAAGCCTGCAAGGCGAGAGCCTGAAACCCCTGGCAGCACAGGGCCTAGCCCCCGATGCTTTAGGCCGGCGGTTTGCGTTAAAAGAACACCCCAGACTTGCCGCAATTTGTCAAAGTGATCAACCGCTCCATTTTAGCGAGGATTCAGCTTTACCTGATCCGTATGACGGATTACTGCTGGCAAAAAGCGGCCATTTGCCGGTGCATTCCTGCATGGGCCTGCCACTGTACTCTGACCAATCGTTAATTGGAGTTTTGACGCTGGATAGCCTTACCCCAAATATGTTCTCCGCTATTCCAGATCGTAGCTTGCAATTAATTAGTGCATTGGCTGCGGCTACATTAAAGACGGCATTACAGCTTAAAACTCTGGAACGCCATGTCCGGCAACGGCAGCACGTGTTACAGGAGCTGACACATCAAGCGCTTACCCGTGATGGAGGAGAGCTAATTGGTGAAAGCCCGGCCATGCAGACATTAAAAAATGAAATTCAGTTGGTAGCAGGCTCAGACTACAGCGTTCTTATCGGGGGACCAACCGGAGTTGGCAAAGAGTTGGTGGTTCGTACTATTCATCAGCAGTCGACGCGCCATGCCCAGCCGCTGGTACATATTAACTGTGCTTCGCTACCGGAAACTCTGGCTGAAAGTGAGCTTTTCGGTCATTCCAGAGGGGCTTTCACCGGTGCTGAGCGAGACCGCCCGGGAAAGTTTCAGTTAGCGGATGGTGGAACCCTGTTTCTGGACGAAGTTGGTGAACTGCCATTAACCGTACAAAGTACTTTATTACGAGCATTGCAAAGTGGCGAAATTCAGCCCGTAGGCCGCGACCATGTCAGCTCAGTTGATGTGCGTGTTATCGCAGCAACTAACCGGGATTTAACTGCAGAGGTTGCTGCAGGCCGGTTTCGGGCAGATTTATACCATCGGCTCGCAGTTTATCCTATTCAAGTTCCCCCGCTTAAAGATCGAGGCTCAGACGTATTACTGTTAGCAGGTTTTTTTCTGGAACGCACCGCCCGTAAACTGAGACTGCGCCAACTTACGCTTAGTCGTCACGCGCAGGCGCATTTACTACAATACAATTGGCCTGGTAATGTGCGGGAACTGGAGCACGTCATAAGCCGGGCGGCATTAAAGGCCAGCCAAAACTCAGTGCAAGGCGATATTATTCCTATTGAGGTAACGCATCTGGAATTGCAAACCACTAGCGATATGCCGTCGATGACCACGGCTAAAACACCAACGACCAGCATTAAAGATTTAAAAACAGCGACAGAGGATTTTCAGCGCCAGCTTATTTTATCTGCATTAAAGGTTAGTCAGGAAAACTGGACTGCTGCAGCGCGATTACTGCAGGTTGACCGCGCTAATCTGGCAAGACAAGCTAAACGGCTTGGTATCAGGTTAGAAAAACGCACTAAAATTGATAATTGACAAGCGTTACTGCTGTCAAGTGACAAGCCTGAGAGATACCATTTCCGGTATGAACATCTTATACTTGCCTCCCTTTTGGTGCAGTTGCCGGATTTACATTTGCAAACTAGAGCGAAAAACCTGTTAAGTGTGATACTGGCACAACTGGGCCTGATTAAACACGACAGCCAGCGACTATCCGCCATACCACTAACCGAGCGTTTAAAGGTAGCTTTAGCGGCATTTATTGCACTGTTTATTGTCACCTTTATAAGCTTGCAACTGGCCGATCCCGCCAGCACCATAGTGCTGTTGGCATCGATGGGCGCGTCGTCTGTATTGTTATTTGGCTTACCGAACAGTCCGTTGGCCCGGCCCTGGTCATTTGCCGCTGGCCATCTTATCTCAGCGGCGGTTGGTGTTATCTGTTCGCACCTGTTTACTGATTTGGCTTTGATGGCCGCAGTCACTATCGGCTGTGTTTTGTTTTTCATGTATATTTTTGAATGTATGCATCCTCCTGGCGGCGCCACGGCCCTGGTACCTGTTATTGCTTCAACCGACTCTGTGCTGGGTTATGATTTTTTACTCTACCCGGTAGCATTAAACGTATTTGTAATGCTGGCGGTTGCTATTTTATTGCAAAAGTTCTGGCTGAAGCGCGGCATGCAAAAACCACCACAAAAATTTGATCCGGTGCATTTGCATCACGATCAATCCCCGCTTAAGCGGCTCGGTTTACAACCAGAGGATTTAATCGACGCATTAAATAGCTTTGATACGGTAGTGGATATTAGCGAGCAGGATTTAGAAAAGCTTTATCATCAGGCGCAACTTCATGCTTATCAGCGCAAAAGCGGTGAAATACGCTGTCGCGATATTATGTCGCGCGATTTAATTACAGTTGAACCCGATAGGGCTGTCGCTGCTGCCTGGCAGTTGCTGCGTAAACATAAAATAAGCTTGCTGCCGGTAACTGATAATCAACAGCAGCTTCTGGGCGTGGTATCGACGGTAGATTTTCTGAAAAACCTGCAGGTACCTCATTATTGGGGGTTACTGCGCCATGTTAACCAGCTGCTGTTAAAAAACCGCCACAATAAACAATACAAACGTAAAGTGGCAGAAATTATGGTGACTAAGCTAAGCGTGGCGCATGAGGATGACCATATCGCCGTTCTGGTGCCGCTGCTCTCAGATCAGGGCCGGCACCATATACCGGTGCTAAATACACAGCAGCAGCTGGTGGGAGTCATAACGCAGTCAGATCTGATTGCAGCTTTGTTTAACACCAAACTAAACTGAACGCTCTTTACTGCCGCACTTAATGCCTGAGCCCTACCCCATCTGGGGTAAACCTTTACCCCTTAATACCAAAGCTTCACCCCGGCAGGCTTTGCTACACTGACCCAAATCCTTACTGAGCGTTATGATATGAATATTGAATCTTATGCCGACTTAATCCGCGCTGCCGGCATCCAGGATGAACCGCAACGTTTGCTGTTTGTGTTTGCCAAAGCCGAATTGCCCAATGGTTTTACCGATAGCCAGAAAAATAACTTTGAAAATGGCCAGGGGGGCGCCTTAGCACCGGTGCTGTGTGTAGATAAACTGCCTGACGAAGTCGTCGAATTCAGCACCTTGGTAGCTGAGTCAGAGAAAACCGGAATAGACTGGGATATCGCTTTTGTCTCAGCAATTGCGGGGCGCGGCAGCTTTGCTCCAAACAGTGATGAGGCCAGCCAACCACTTAAAATGATGACTGAAAAAATTCAGGGCGGCATGATTGCCGATTTCCTGACTTTTAATAAAGCCGGCGATTTAGTGGCGTTGTATTAACCTCCCTCCAGATAGCTTTGGGGCGCCCTTTTTCACTGATAAACGGGCGTCCCCTCAGAATTACACTACTTTTGAATAGCGCTGCTGGCCCTGGGTTAAATAGGCGTCAAAGCAGGCGCAGATGCTGCGCACCCAGAGCCGCTCGGCGTCGGTGACTTTAATCCGCCCGGCAGTTACCTCTACCAGGCCATCTTCGATAAAGGGCTGCAAGCGCTCCAGCGCCTCGGCAAAGTAATGCCAGAAGTTGTCAAGCAGCCATTGCTGGCAAAACGCAGCTATATCTAATTCAAAATGGCAGATTAACTGGCTGATTAACGCTGCGCGGATTTTATCATCGGCATTTAAACTAAAACCGCGTTCGGTGGGAAGCTGGCCATCACTGATAGCCGCATAATAGGCGGGCAGCTCTTTGCTGTTTTGCCACAGCACACCACTTACCTGACTGATACTGGATACTCCCAGGCCAATCAGGGCGTCCTGGCCTGCGGTGGTATAACCCTGAAAATTACGTTGTAACTTACCCGCTCGCTGCGCTTTGGCTAAGGCATCGCCTGGTCTGGCAAAGTGGTCCATACCAATAAACTGATAACCTGCCGCAACAAAACGTTCAATCGCCAGTTGCATCAGTTCCAGCTTTAATGGCGCATCTGGCAGGCTGCTATCGGCTATTTTACGCTGGGCCGCAAAACGTTCAGGAATATGGGCGTAGCTAAACAGCGAAATACGGTGCGGGTTCAGGCGGATAATTTCATCGACCGTTTGGGCGAAGCTGGCCGGTTGCTGAAATGGCAGACCGTAGATTAAATCCAGGTTAATCGAGCTGAAGCCCAGCTCAGTGCTCAGCTTTACCTGATGGCGAATTAAATCAGTATCCTGCACCCGGTTAATAGCAATTTGCACTTTTTCATCTAAATCCTGCACGCCAAAACTGACCCGGTTAAACCCCAGGGTGCGTAAATGGCGTAATTTTTCATCACTGCAGCTGCGTGGGTCAATTTCGATACTGATTTCAGCGTCTGGCGTTATCGTAAAGTGATTATCTAATAGCGCCATTAACCGGCTTAACTGCACTTCGGTTAAAAAGGTGGGCGTGCCGCCGCCTAAATGCAGTTGATTAATTTGCTTGCTCTTTAACAGCGGAGCATACAGCGACATTTCCTGCGCTAAGGCATCAAGATAGGTATCGGCTTTATGCTGATGGCGGGTAATGACTTTATTGCAGCCGCAGTAATAACAAAGCTTGTGGCAAAACGGGATATGCAAATACAGGCTAAGCTCAGCCGGACTTTGGCTGACCGCCTCCAGTATTTGCACCGGATCAAAGTTGCTACTAAGCGCCAGCGCCGTTGGATACGAGGTATAACGCGGGCCGTTAATATTGTACTTGCTGATTAACTTCGGGTCCCATTTGATACGTTGCATTATTACCTCTGCTATTGCTTTGCTGTTTTGTGTTTGGACAGCTCGCTTACTGGCGGCCAGTATAAAAGCGAATGAAAAATCTAAGTTTGATCTATCGCAGGCTTAGCGGAGCTTAATGTGGTTTGTTGTTGCGCTAACCAGTTTAGACCGCCCGATATCCCCGGCGGTAAGCGTTCTGGCCCTATACTGTCCAACAGGTTTTTGCAGTACAAACCCAGCTCGGTATCACCCAGCATTTGTAACCGACGGCGGAAAAATAACGTATCCGGATCGGTGGTATTGCTTATCATGGCAATAAAATCAGCCAGTTCAGCTTTTAATAACAGGTCTTGTTGCGCGGGCATCAGCTGCACCTGCAAGCTACTGCCATCCAGGCTAATACCAAATTCCAGACCGATATCGGCAACATTGATCACCACCGACTTGTGCTGCATAAAATTAAGCTCACCGCTACTGAGCTCAGGCTGGAAAAACCGGTTTAATGCCAACTGTAACATGCAGCTTTGCATTCCCTTTGGCGCACAGCGGGTAAGCTGGCGTAACATTGGGGGTAGTGCCGCTACCAACTTAGAGTTAACCCTTTTAATATCAAACATATAAAAGCCTTAGTGTCCGTTATCGTCCTATAATAAAACCACAGTACCGACCCCTTAGCTATGCCCTGTCGGAGGTAGCTGAGATAACTAATAAATTAATGAGGCGACAAATGGAGCTGCTCTGCCCTGCTGGCAGTATGCCGGCGTTAAAGGCGGCCATTGAACATGGCGCCGACGCCGTGTATATCGGCTTAAAAGATGACACCAACGCCCGTCACTTTGCCGGGCTGAATTTTGACGAAGCCAGACTGAAAGATGCGGCGCGCTATGCTCATCAGCATGGTAAAAAATTACATGTGGCCATTAATACCTTTGCCCATCCGGATAACTATCAGCGCTGGCAGCAGGCGGTGGATGTTGCTGCCAATGCTGGCGCCGACGTGCTTATTCTGGCTGATATTGCCGTGCTGGCCTATGCCGCTGAGCGCTACCCTAAGCTGGAGCGGCATTTATCAGTGCAGGCTTCTGCAACCAATGCCGCGGCAATAAATTTTTACCGGCAGTTTGATATCAGCCGCGTCGTGTTACCGCGCGTGCTATCGATGCAGCAAGTGCGCGCTCTGGCCCGCAGCTGCGACATTGATCTTGAAGTGTTTGCTTTTGGCAGCCTGTGTATCATGGCCGAAGGCCGCTGTTATTTAAGCTCGTATATGACCGGTCAGTCACCTAATACCGCAGGTGCCTGCTCACCTGCGGCTTTTGTTAACTGGCAGGATAACGACGGCACGCTGGAGTCGCGCTTAAACGGTATTTTAATTGATCGCTTTGCCCCGAATGAAACAGCTGGCTACCCCACCCTGTGCAAGGGTCGCTTTACTGTGGGCGATGACACTTACCATGCGCTGGAAGAGCCAACCAGCCTTAACACCCTGGACTTACTGCCACAGCTGTATGCCGAAGGCATTAGCTCTTTGAAAATAGAAGGCCGCCAGCGCAGCCCGGCCTATGTGGCCCAAATTACCAAAGTTTGGCGTGCTGCCATCGATGCAGTAAAAAGCGCCCCCGATCATTTTAATGTACAACCAAAGTGGCAGCAGGTGTTGGCAGGTCTGGCTGAAGGCAGCCAGACCACGCTTGGCGCTTATCATCGGAAATGGAAATAACAGCTATGCAATTCTCATTAGGCCCGGTGCTTTATTTCTGGCCCAAAGCACAAATACTGCAGTTTTATCGCGAGGTGGCTGACAGCGACGTTGACATTGTTTACCTTGGCGAAACGGTCTGTAGTAAAAGGCGTGAGCTGAAATATGCCGATTATTTTGCGCTGGGGCAAATGCTGCGTGAAGCCGGCAAGCAGGTTTGTTTATCGTCTATGACCTTATATGAAGCGCCAAATGAGTTAAGAGAGCTGCGAAAATATGTTGATAACGGCGAGTTTTTAGTCGAAGCCAATGACGTTGGCGCCATCAGCATGTTGCAGGAGCAATGCCTGCCGTTTGTCGCAGGCGCCGCCATTAATTGCTACAACCAGCATACATTACGCCGCTTAATCAGCATGGGCATGACCCGCTGGGTGATGCCGGTAGAATTATCCGGCCAGTGGTTAAGCGATGTATTAAGCCAGAGTCTGGTAACTGATATCCGCGATTGCTTTACTACCGAAGTATTTAGTTTTGGTCATTTGCCGCTGGCGTGGAGCGGTCGCTGTTTTACTGCCCGCTCTGAGAACCGCAGTAAAGATCAGTGTGAATTGTGCTGCATTAATTATCCGCAGGGGCGCGAAGTAAAAAGCCAGGACGGTACTCAGGTCTTTGTGTTAAACGGTATTCAGACGCAATCGGGTTACCGTTACAATTTGATAAACCAGCTACCCGCTATGCAAAACCTGGCAGATATTGTACGGTTAAGCCCACAACAAACCGGCACTTTTGACTGGCTGGCTAAATTTAAGGCCAATCTTGATGGCAGCGCGCCGCAGCAACTAAACGCTACCGATAGTAATGGCTTCTGGCTGCAACTGGCAGGGATGGCCTGCGGTTAGTTAGCAAAAAAGTACAGTGCTGACGCAGATTATCTAAGTGAGAATCGACTTACTCTAAGCTAACCGTTGCAGGCCCGGACGGCCGAATCGAGCCCCCAGGGATGGGTTCACGGCGTGTTAGCGTGGGTAAGTCGGTTCGTCTTATTTAACAAAACTTGGAATTTTAATGACTAATCAAATCGCCAAAATTGGCATAGTTACAGTAAGCGATCGGGCCAGTGCCGGCATTTACGAGGATTTATCCGGTAAGGCAATTATCGACACTTTAACAGACTATTTAAGCAGCGACTGGCAGGCAGAGTACCGGCTGATCCCGGATGAGCAGCCTTTAATCGAGCATATTCTTCGTAAACTGGCTGATGAACAGGGTTGCTGTTTAATTGTCACAACCGGTGGCACTGGCCCAGCAAAACGCGACGTTACGCCCGAAGCAACCGAAGCCGTGTGTGAGCGGATGATGCCTGGCTTTGGTGAGCTGATGCGCACGGAATCCTTAAAATATGTGCCCACGGCCATATTGTCGCGTCAAACCGCCGGCCTGCGCGGCAGCTGCCTTATTATTAATCTGCCGGGTAAACCCAAAGCCATTCGCCAGTGTTTAGATGCGGTATTTCCGGCGGTGCCCTACTGCATTGATTTAATGGATGGACCTTTTTTGCAGTGCGATGAAGATGTGATTAAGCCGTTTCGACCAAAAAAATAGCAGTGTGGAACATAGTGCCGCAGCCATTAGCTCCGGCACGATTTGTAACTTAGCGTTGATATTCTCCAACGCGTTCAGGTTGATATAACACTTCGAGAATTTCTACCGTGCGGCTCTGACCATTTGGCATCGGCCATTCCAGTGACTGACCAACAGCTAACCCCAGTAACGCACTCCCCACAGGAGCGAAAATCGATATCTGATGTTCACTTTTAGCATCTTGCGGATATACCAGTGTTTTCTCAAACACCTTGCTATCACCGGCGAATTTAAAACGCACTGTAGAATTCATACTAACTACATCTGCTGGCATATTAACCGGCTCAACAATAGTTGCGCGGTCTAACTCACTCTCCAGCGTTTCGAGTTCTGGCGTCATCCGAGGCACTTTTTCAATCAGCGCTTCTATTCTGTCCATGTCGACAGCGGAAACAGTAATGGTAGGTTTTGAACTCATTAAACACTCCTGAAAATGACAGCCTTTGAAAAAAAGAAAAGCCCGCCGGCACTGGCCGTCGGACTTTTACACAATCTGAACGTTATAACGCCACAGCCTCAAAAAAGCAAGTTAACCACGAAGCAAAAACAACCACACCACCAGCAATAACGTGATAAACCAGAAACCCGATAACAGCTGCCAGAAAAGCAGCGGGTTGGTTTTGTGTTGTTGTTTAACTTCCTCGTGCAAAAATGCCGGGTTTGGTTGTTGTAAATCGGTCAGTAGCTGATTAATACTCTGATAGCGCTGCGATAAATCTAAACTCACCCCTTTTTGTAAGGCCCGGTCGAACCAGGTTGGAATGACCGGGTTAAACTGGCTGCTACTGCGATAACGCAGTTTGTCGTAATCGGCCGCCGTGCGGCAATTTTCAACGGTTTGACCATAAGGTAAATGACCACCACTGAACAGCTCGTACGCAATGGTAGCCAGCGCATAAATATCGCCCTGGACGCCAGAGTTATGCCCAAGCAGATAGTGTGGATCAGAATAAGCGGCGGTACCCAGTGCCGTTTCATGCTGCAGCGCGCTGTATATTTCCGCCAGACCAGCCACATAGACTGAGCCAAAATCAACAATTTTCAAGCTGCCATCTTCCAGGTAAATAATATTGCCGGGCTTTAAATCCTGATGGATAGCACCCATCCGGTGGAAAGCTTTTAAACCTTCGGCAATTTGTTTTACCAGCTTAATTGCCAATGCCGGTTTTAACGGTTTGGGTTGGGTCTCAAACCATTGCTCTAAACTCTGGCCCGGCAAATACTCCATCAGGTAGTATAAAAAGGTCCGTGGCCGGTGCTGGCGCACTACCTTTACCACGTAGTCTGACTCTATCCGCAGGCCGATCCATTCTTCGCGGATAAAACGATCAATATAAAGAACATCATCATCGTAGTTCAGTGAAGGGCATTTCAGCACCATTTGCCGGGCAGTGCTTTTTACAGCAGCGCTCTCATCTTCAACCAAATATAAATGGCTGCGGCTGCTGGCAAATAATTCGCGCAGTACTTTATAACCATCCAGCTTCATGCCGGGGCTAAGCGCCGGCGGAAATGGCAGCCTTGTCAGATGCTGATTTAAATCATCCAGGCTTTGCTCAGGCAGTGCCGTTATTTCAAGCAAAATCAGGCTGATATTATCATCACTGTCCTGCGCTAACGCCTGCTGCTTAAGCTGCTGCGCGGTTTGCTGTAAATCGACCGCGGCTGACACTGCCTGCTGCAGTGCATCCGGGCTGATAAAATCAGACAGGCCATCGGAGCACAGTAAAAAGCGGTCACCCATTCTAATGCTGATACTACCGTGCTGTAACTCGATGTGGGCATCCATCCCCAGGGCCCGGCCGAGAAACTGACGTTGCTCTGATAATATCGTGGTATGGTCCTGACTAAGTTGCACCAGCACGCCTTCGCGCCAGTGATACAAGCGGCTATCGCCAATATGAAAAAAATGCGCGGTCTGCGATTTCAGTACCAGCGCGGTAAATGTCGTCAGGTAGCCTTTTTGGTTGTGCGCAAACTGATGGCTCAGCTCGTACAACTCATTGTTAATGGTTGCCAGCAACTGCTCGGCACTATAGGCCACCGACCAGCTATCCGGCGTCTGACAGTATTCACGGCAAAACCGGCTTACCGCCCGCTCGCTGGCTTGCCGGCCAGCCTCCGCTGTGCTTACGCCATCGGCCAGGGTAAAACAGGCGCCTTTGTAAGTTAACAGGTGAGGATCGGCGGGTATATCAACCGCCACAGCATCTTCGTTGGCCGGCTTAACGCCGGCCTCGCAAATACTGCTATAGCAAAGTTGCAGCTCAGATCCCGACACCTGTTAATCCTTATTTAACCAGCAACACGCCTAACCAACGTTTATCCGAAACACAGTACCGTCTTCCCCTACTTCGGTAATATGACCTTTGGGATCATCTAAAAACATTACCGCTACCAGGCCAACCAGGGCAGATGCCGCTATCACATAGAAAAACAAACTGTAGCTGACATAACTTAGCACTGTTAAATAAACGACTGCACCAACGTTACCATAGGCACCGGCCATACCGGCAATCTGGCCGGTCATGCTGCGTTTAATCAGAGGCACTATAGCAAATACCGCGCCTTCTCCGGCCTGAACAAAAAAGCTGCAAGCCATCGTTGCCAGCACTGCCAGCGGGATCCACCAGTGGCTGTCCATCAGCCCCATTAAGAAGTAGCCTGCCGCCAGACCACCAATTAAGATCAGCATACTTTTACGCCGGCCAAATTTATCGGAAAACCAGCCGCCCATCGGCCGTGACACTAAATTCATAAAGGCAAAACCCGACGCCAGTAAACCGGCTTTTACCGCACTTAAACCGTCAAAGGTTTCCAGAAAATACAATGGCAGCATAGATACCACTGCCAGCTCAGAGCCAAAAGTAGCAAAGTAGGCAATATTTAATATCCCCACCTGCTTAAAACTGTATTTATCGGTCTCTGGCACCCCAACCCGTAAATGTTCGGCATTAATCCGCCAGGTTTGCTGGGTTTGGACGATAAATAACAGCAATAATACACCCCACAACGTATACATCATATTGACAGAGAATAAATTAACCCCGGCCGGTGATAAACGCCAGGCCAGCATGCCCAATGCCAGATGCATCGGAATATTCATCAGAATAAGGCCCCACAGCGCACCCCAGCTTGTCACCACCATAGCGCCGGTTTTTTTCGGTTTAAAATACATTGAGCCTTTGGGGGTATTGCGGGCAAATTTATAAAATATCAGCGAATACACTGCACTTATCACCCCGACAGTGCCAATCGCATACCGCCAGCCATTTTCGCCGCCATAAGCCAGTGCCAATAGCGGTAAGCTCATTGCTGCTGCGGCAGAGCCAAAATTGCCCCAGCCACCATATATACCCTCTGCCGTTCCTACCTGATGGTGCGGAAACCACTCGCCGACCAGACGAATGCCAACTACAAAACCGGCACCGACAAAGCCAAGTAAAAAGCGAAATAACGCCAGCGCGGCATAGGTATCGGCAAAAGCAAAGCCGATACACAGCACTGCTGAGATAAACAGCAGCAAAGAATACATAATCCGCGGACCATAGCGGTCTACCAGCATGCCCACTACTATCCGTGCCGGGATCGTTATGGCCACGTTTAAAATCAGCAGTGCTTTAACCTGCGCATCGGTAAGGGCAAGCGCTTCTTTAATATGAATAAGCAAAGGTGCGTGGGCAAACCACATTACAAAAGTCAAAAAGAATGCAAACCAGGTAAGGTGCAGCATTTTTATTTTTTGTTCGGCAAAATTAAGCAGGTTTAACCCGCTGCCGCTATTTGTTGATAAAGCAGGGCCAGCCATAACATCCTCCAAAGGATTATCACTAAACTGCAGCCAGTGTAGAGAGACTGAAACCGAAAATCATTGATATAAAACAAAGCAGAAATTTTATTTTCATATAAAAAACAACAATATACCACCTTATAGGTAGTGGCATTGCCGATGCAAATGCAGGGTATTGCGGCACTTACTACCTACTTCGGTCAGGCCGGCACTTTTATCCACGCCAGCATAGCGCGTCAGAGGTACACCCTCTTCGCTGCAGCAGTGGGCCACTTTGACGTTACACTAACGGTTAATACTGTTTGCCGGATGTATAGTTATGCCGCAACCTGCTGCCACCTCGTTGAAACAGGCGACACTGCCTGGTGCTAACCTGGCGTTATTGTTGGCAACCCTGGCTTTTGCTGCCTGCTTTTCCGTCTGGACCTTGTACGCTGTAATGGGCATTGCCCTGCAACAACAACTTGGCCTTAGCGCGACCCAATACGGCATACTGCTGGCAGCACCGATATTAAGTGGTGCCATCCTCCGATTGCCGCTCGGTATTCTGGCCGACCGCTATAGTGCGCGACTGTTATGGCTCTACCAGATGCTGGCTGTGCTGCCCGCTTTATTACTGCTGCCGACCGTGCAAAGCTTCACTGGTTATTTATTGCTGGGATTGTGGTTTGGGATTAGCGGCGTGTCTTTTACCTTTGGGGTGCGCTATGTCAGTCAGTGGTTTGCTTCCAGCCGTCAGGGCCGGGCGCTTGGCCTGTTCGGTGTTGGCAATGCCGGGGTGGCGATTACCTTTGTTCTGGTTCCTTTGCTGATAGATCACGCCGGCTGGCAATGGGTTGGACCGGTTTATGCCGGCGGACTGTTGGCAATCAGTCTGCTGTTTGCCTTGCTGGCACCAAAAGAACCGCTGCAGAGCACTCAGGCCAGACCCAAGGGGCTGAGTTTGCGTCAGCTATGCGCTGACGCGCGGATTTGGCGATTCTCATTGTATTATTATTTTGTGTTCGGCAGTTTTTTAGCCTTGTTGTTATGGTTACCGCAATATTATATGCAGGCCTACGCCATGGACGCGCGGCAAGCGATGGCCTTTACTCTGTTTTTTGTCGCCACGTCTTCAATGATGCGGGCGCTGGGCGGCTGGTTCTCTGACCGTTACGGCGGCCGTGCCGTAAACTGGAGTGTGTTCTGGGTTTGTATAGTTTGCTTGTTTTTTCTAAGTTACCCGCCCACTACCCTGATTATTCACGGCCTGGAAAAAGATGTACAACTGGAAATAGGTATTAATGTCTGGTGGTTTACCCTACTGATTTTCATTATCGGCGTGGCGCAGGGTTTTGGCCGGGCCAGCGTGTATAAAGTCATTCACGATTACTATCCGCACCATATGGGCAGCGCTGGTGGTTTTGTTGCCGCTATCGGCGCCCTGGGCGGCTGTACTCTGCCCATCCTGTTTGGTGTGGCGCAGGATGTGCTCGGCATCGTCACCGGCTGCTTTATGATTTTATATGGCGTGTTAGCGCTTTGTATGATCACTATGTTCTTTGCGAACCAGGCAGCGCAATATCGACAAAAACTGGCTGCCGCCCGCGCAGATAATTTTCTTTACAACGAGGACTCACCTTTATGATGGGGATAAACCATGCAAATTACTGATCTGGCAACTGAGCAGAAGCTGTCACCGTTGTTACGCCAGGCGTTCCGGCCAATGTTTTTAATGGGGGCTGCCTTTAGTGCCATCGCGATGCTGTTATGGGGCCTGACGCTTTTTGGCGTCATTCAGCTTAAACCCTTTGCCAATGTGCTGTTCTGGCATAGTCATGAAATGTTGTTTGGTTTTGTTGCCGCCATTATTATCGGCTTTTTACTTACCGCAGTACAAAACTGGACCGGCTTGCGGGCACCTCATGGCAAAAGCCTGCTGTTTATTAGTCTGCTATGGCTGGCGGGCCGCTTACTGTTGCTGTTTGGACAAGGATTGCCGGTATATCTGGTGGCGCTGATTGATCTGAGCTTTTTACCGGTTTGCGCCTATCTGCTGGCCAGGCCGTTATTGCAAACAGGACAAAGCAGAAATTTGTTTTTTATCCCGGTGCTGCTGTTACTCAGTGCCTGTAATGCATTAATGTATATCGGCGTCGCGACTAACCGCTTTGAGCTTATTCAACTGGGCAGTCAGAATGCGGTTTGGCTGATTACCTTACTGATGGCCATTGTCGGTGGTAGGGTATTGCCAATGTTTACAGCCAATGGCACCCAAACCCCAAAGGTGGAAGCCTTACTTTGGCTCGATCGCGCCGCATTGGCTTCTCTGTGGCTTATTTTTGTGCTGCATTTTTTTGCCTTAACCAAGTATCTGCCAGCCATGGCAATCAGTGGCTTATTTGCAGTTAGCGCCTCCTTAACCGCGTTACGCTGTCTGCGCTGGAAAATATGGATCACCTTAAAAGTGCCGCTGCTTTGGTCGCTGCATCTGGCCTACTGGTGTATTCCAATTGGCCTGGCACTATACAGCGCCCGCTATGCTGGTTTTAATATCAGCAATAGCATCGCGCTGCATGCGTTAACCGCTGGCGCTATGGGCAGTATGATTTTAAGCATGATGGCAAGGGTGTCGCTGGGTCATAGCGGTCGTATGCTGAAACCACACACCGTGATGTCAGTGGCATTTTTGCTAGTACTGGCCGCAGCGATAAGCCGCACCTTGCTGATCTGGCTGTGGCCAGCGCAGACGATGCAGTGGCTGTGGTTGGGTGTCGGCGGTTGGGTGCTGGCCTATTTACTTTATGTACTGGTATATTTCCCGGTGCTTACCACCCCAAGGCCAGATGGCCGGCCGGGTTAAAGCAACATTACCGCCAACGCGAAGGTTAGAACCCTGAATAGTTGTCACAGAGTGTCTGAGCGAGTGCGTAGCGAGCGAGTTGCTGTGACAAGCTCTGAAGGCGTTGTAACCGCAGATGGCACGCCGCTTGCCATTCTTATCACCGGTACCCCTGAAGGGGTATCTGTCCAGCAGCTTTGATTTATATCAAGTCGCGTATTGCCATGGCCTCTACACTGACTAAATAGTCTGACCACACTATTTAGCATCAGGAGCCTGCTATGAACACAAAATACAACGACAAGCCTTTAGTCTATTCCTGCTCAGGTTGCTCTAATGTCGCGCAGCTAGCCAATGATCTTGCGGTCGTACTCGATCGTGAAGGCTCAGCCCAAATGTCCTGTATTGCCGGAGTTGGCGGCAAGGTAAAGCAATTGGTAAAAGTTGCCCAGTCCGGCCGGCCAATTCTTGCTGTCGATGGCTGCCCGCTTAACTGTGTAAAACAAACCCTGGCCACGGTAGATGTGGTGCCAACCTGGCATATTGAATTAACGTCAATGGGTTATAAAAAACGCGACCATGAAAACTGTGATTTAGGTGATGCTTATAACCTGTTGCAAATGGTACATAGCGATATTCTGCCACAGGCGACAAAACCGGCGCAGCGTTAAACACTGCAAGCCATTAACCACTAGTCACTAGCCATTAGCCACAAACCGAACAGCCCGGGTCTTTATTTATACCAAACTGGCGCCATTGGCTGGTCAAAGCGTCAAATAACTGCAACTTGCCATACAGCGGCGTGCCCACTTCCGCCAGGATTTTTACCGCCTCCAGTGCCTGCATTGTGCCAATAACCCCCACTACCGGGCTCAAAATACCGGCTTCCATACAACTTAATTGCTGCTCACCAAATAACTGGCTTAAGCAGTGATAACAAGCCGTGTCGCCTTGCATGCTGAAGCTGGCAACCTGGCCTTCAAAGCGGATCGCCGCGCCTGATACCAGCGGCACTTTGGCCTTAACACAGGCGGCGTTAATGGCATTGCGGGTGACGAGGTTATCGCTGCAATCGAGTACCAGTGAAAATTGCGGTATCAGCTCAGCTAAATCCTCCGCAGTTAAACGTTGCTGCAACGCTTCAATATCAATTTCAGCATTTAACTGGCGCAAACCCGCGGCAGCCTGTTGCACTTTACTATGGCCAATATCAACTTCGCGATACAAAATCTGGCGTTGCAGGTTACTGCGGTCAATAATGTCATCATCTACCAGAGTAATCCTGCCAATACCGCTGGCAACTAAATAAGGCGCAGCAGCACAACCAAGGCCTCCCATGCCGACCAGCAACACCGAGCTTGCCAGCAATGCCTCCTGCCCCCGAAAATCTATTGCCGGCAGCATCAGCTGGCGGCTGTAACGCATTGCCTGCTGCGGGCTAAGCTCTGACGGATTAGTCGGTTTTGTCATAATTATTATCCTGAGTAACGTGTTCCGGACGACGCCATAGCCAAATTGCCACCAGCAGCAAAAAACAGGGTAGCAGCAGCCTTAGTAGCAGCGGAGCCTGAGATAATTGTAACAGCACAACACTGAGCAGCATCATGGCCGTGGCCAGGTATTTGGCGCGACGCGGTACCACCCCATTCTGGCGCCAGGCCAGAATGGGTGGGCCTAGTTGCGGATGTGCCAGCAAACGCTGCTCCAGGGCTGGCCAGCCTTTACCTGACGACCAGGCGCTAAGCAAAATAAAAGGTACCGTCGGCAGGCCCGGCAAGGGTATGCCTAACAGCCCCAGCGCTAAGCTGACAATGGCCAGTGCCCGCCAGCACAGCATCCGGCTATAGTGCCACATTATGTCTTTTACCATTCATTTAAGGCCCAACCTTTGTGCCAGCTTATGCAGGTTGCTGGGATCAAGCTCCAGCTGACGGGCAGCTAACGACCAGCTGCCATTGTGCTGGCTTATTGCCTGTTGAATCATTTGTCGTTGCAGTTGGTTGACCGCTTGCTTTAAAGGGATACCGCTTAATTGCAGCACCTCATTTGTTTCATTGTGTGCAATGGCTGAGGGCACGGTATCCAGATCAAGCAATGCCGCCTCCAGAGTAACAATGTCAGTGCGGGATGCGCCATGACTTAATGCTTTAATCGCCGCCCGGCTTATTACATGCTCCAGTTCCCGTACATTTCCCGGCCAGTCGTAACTTAATAACGCAAGTTCAGCGTCAGCGGATAATCTGAGCGCCCGAAGCCCCAACCGGCTGCGATTGAGCTCCAGAAAATGACCTGCCAATAGCGGAATATCATCCGGCCGTTCGCGCAGCGGTGGAATTGGCAACGGGTAAACCGATAAGCGATGGTATAAATCGGCCCGAAATTCACCACTTTTAACCTGTTGTTTTAAATCCCGGTTCGTTGCCGCCACCAACCGTACATTTACCTGGCGGGTTTTGTCTGAACCGAGGCGTTGGATCTCACCGTCTTGTAGTACCCGCAGCAATTTCGCTTGCACTGATAGTGGCAGCTCGCCTACTTCATCTAAAAACAAGGTTCCGCCGTCTGCCGCCTCAAATCGGCCTGCCCGCTCACTGTGGGCCCCCGAGAAAGCGCCTTTGTTATGACCAAACAGTTCACTTTCTGCCAGGCTTTCGGGCAGGGCCGCGCAGTTAATATAAATCATTGGCTTCATTGCGCGGGCGGAACTGCGGTGCAAATGACGGGCAAACAGCTCCTTCCCGACACCGGTTTCACCCAGCAGCAAAACCGGAAGATCAGAGCTTGCTACCACAGTTAATTCCTGCAGAATTTGGCGCAAGACTTTACTCTGGCCAATCAGCTCATAGCGTTGTTTGGCGGCGGGTTCATATTGCTGCTCATCGGCCTGATGATTGAGACGCAAAGCCCGGTTAGCTTGCTCCAGCTCCGTCATCCGCACTGCGGCTTCTACCAGCAAACTGTAGCGCTGCAGCTCGTAAATCGCAGCCTGAGAAAAGCTGCCAGCCTGCAACGCATCCAGAGTAAGAGCCCCCCAACAACGCCCCTCGATGTAGAGTGCAATACCCATACAATCATGCACAGGCAGCGCCTGGCCGGGTTGCTCTGCTAACAGGCCATCGTAAGGGTCGGGTAATTCAGACTCAGGCTCAAACCTGACGGGGTTACGGCTGGCCAGAATGGCTGCCAGCCTCGGGTGCTGCGCTACCACAAATCGGCGGCCCTGGGCTTCCCGCACCAGGCCATGCAATGCCACAGGTTTAAGCACGTCATGTTCCAGCCTGAGCAGGCCTACTGCACCGCAGTTAAAATGGCTTCGCAGGGTACTCACTAGGCGCTGCAACCGCACGGCCGCAGGTAAATCTGTTACCAAATCAGCAATTAGACTTTCTTCCAGCATGGTATTTTTTACCCTTGGGTAGATATTACCCTTAATTAACCGGGTGCAATTTACCACAGTGCAAAATAAAGCTATATAAATCAAAGGAGGTAGTTTTGGCCTGACTCTTGCCATTTAAGGGTAACCGTAACTCAACACGGTCCTTTTTATTTAGCAAGCAGGAGTTAGTATGTCACTCACCCATGTATCATTTTTAGACCAGTCTTTAGGCCAGATAGCCACTACCATTGCCGGTGCTACCGCGGTATTTCATCAGTACAAACTGGATTTTTGTTGCGGCGGTCAACATAGCCTGCGTGAAGCACTGGCTGCAAAAGAGCTTGATGCAACGCCGATCCTAAGTGCTCTGAAGCAATTACAACAACAAGACGGCGAGATAACCGACTGGCGCAGCAAACCGGTTAAGGAGCTTATCGAGCATGTCCTGTTTCGTTTCCATCAGCGCCACCGCCTGCAACTACCCGAAGTTATCCGTCTGGCCAGACGGGTTGAACATGTTCATGCTGACGATCCGAATTGCCCGACCGGACTGACCCAACACCTGGAGGACATGTATCAGGAGCTGGAAAGCCATATGGTAAAAGAAGAGCAGATTTTATTTCCAATGCTGGCAGGCGGCATTTATCCGGCAGGGCCGATTAGCGTAATGGAAGAAGAGCACCTGCAACATGGGGATGCCCTGGAAACACTGGATAAACTGACCAATAACATTACGTTACCGGCCGATGCCTGCAATACCTGGACAGCACTGTATCTGGCGTTGCAGGAGCTGAAAGAAGACTTAATGCAGCATATTTTACTGGAAAACCAAATTTTGTTTGTCCAGCCTGAAATTACTGCTCACGGTGATGACCGCCAGATGTGCTGCGGCAGTTGTCAGTAATTGCCATTTATGGCTATAACCTGGGTTCAGGTGCCTGACAGTCATCGGCATCACCGCTGGGACGCACCCGGTTGCGTCCCTCAGATTTGGCTGCATAAAGACATCTGTCTGAGCGGTTTATCAGCTGCTCCGGACTGGAGTCACTATCGCATAATGTTGCCACACCAATGCTGACGGTAACACCAAATGCCCCTTGCGGACTGTCAAATACCAGCGCAGCCACAGCCTGACAGAGTCGCTGCGCCAGTTGACGTGCTGACTGCAAATTACTTTGTGGCAACAATATCGTAAACTCTTCGCCGCCCATTCGGGCAAAACAATCGCTTGCTCGAATTTCCGGTGTGACAACCCTGACAAATTCTTTAAGCACTCTGTCACCAGTGGCATGACCATACTGGTCATTTATCTGTTTAAAGTGGTCAAGATCGAGCATCAATACGCTTAACTGATGCCGGTAACGCTGCGCCCGACGGTATTCATCCTCCAGCCGCCCCATAAATACCCGCCGGTTGGAAATGCCTGTCAGTGGATCAGTTTGTGACATAACCATTAGCTGATCAGTCATCCGCTGCATTTCGGTAACATCACGATAAAACCAGATCCGTCCCCAGTAGTTATCGTCTGGTCCATGCAAACCTCTTGAGTAACGCTCCAGGATCCGGCCATCTTTCATCTGGATCCGTATCCCCAGCTCCTCCTCGTGCAGCGATAAGTATAATTCCCTGATGCGCTGCACAAAGCCATCTGGCTCAGCCAACTGCTCCATCACTGACCGAAGTGCCGCCTCGCCGTCCCGCTGCGCCATCACCGTCTCAGGAATATTCCATATTTCCAGAAAACGGCGGTTCCAGGTTTTTATCTGATTATTGGCATCGACCACCAGAATGCCGTCAGGCGATTCATCCAGATAAACACTCATCACCGTAGACTGATAACGCGCCTCCAGCTCAAGATGCACCTGATCACTAATCTCATAAGCAGTGCCCAGCAAGCGGCTAACCCTGCCTGTTTCATCCAGAGAAGGCACCAGGTATGTCTGCCAGTATGTACGCCCTATAGGCAAATCGAGCGTTTCCCGGTAGTCAGTAGCAGTCTTATTTTCAATACAACGACGATAATTAGCCTTAAGTTGAGCCACTGTGCCAGGTGCAAGCAATTCTTCCACCCGTCGGCCGGCAACCTTATCGTGTTTCATACCACTATGCTGCTCGTGCCGGGCATTAATCGCCGCCAGCCTGAATTCATCTGCCGAGATTACGTCAATCACAAAAGCCGCGACACCAAGATAATCCAGCATTTGCCGCAACTCAGCAGGGTTACTGTTAACACTTATCTCTTTCATCTTAGCGCAGTGACGCCAGATAGTTATCGTCAATCCGGTTAGCAATGAACTGAACTAAATGCGCAGTCAAAGTAAAACAGTTGAAATTTGCGGCTAACACATTCTTCGCCCCGCCTCATTTAGCCAACTGTCCAGACCGTATCTTTCAATGCTTTGCAAAATGCGCTCTGGCCTGCCCCAGTCATCCCAGTCAATATCAGTCATCGGCATTACCCTGCATTGCTGTGTGGCGTTTTGCAGCACGTCTTTAGAGAAGTCCAGCTCTGGCATATATTTAAAAGTATCGCTAATTGCTTTGTCGACAGCTTCTTTTTGCATACAACTGAAGCGTACTTCCAGGGTAAGACGATGCAGATACAAAAAGCAGTGGAAAAATTTCGGATGTAATGCCCTGGCAAGTTGCCATAGCAATTCGCCCTTAGCGGCGATAATCATTGTGCTCCACAATGCATTGTTACTAAACAGACGCCGGGCTTGATGATTATCAGGTTTCTCGAAAAATGCCATAACCGGCTGTAAAGGTGTAACTTCGGTTGGCTCACTGCCTGACAATTCGACCACCGATTCAATCCAGCCAAAGTCGGGGTTGGGCCAGCGCGCTTCAGCACCTAGTAATATCAGATGCTCAGGATCGGTGGCGGCATAAGCAAGTGCCTGTGCCGCCAGCACCACAAAACGCTCTTCAGGGAAAATAAAGTGATCCGAGGGCATAATGATCACACTGGCATCGGGATCCAAGGCCAGAATATGAGCTAACGCCAGGTAAACAGCCGCTGCAGTGCCATTATGTTCAGGTTGATAAAGCACTGTTCCGGGAATAGTATTGCTGTTCAGTTCGTCAAAATACATCGCCTGATCAGCTACTGATACCGTGACAATATTGGCGCTGCCGACAAGTTGCCGGGCTCTTTCCCAGGTATATTCCAGCATGGAATGTTCGCCAAAAAAGCGACAAAACTGTTTAGGTCGGTAACTACCCAGCCAGTCGTTAATCGCTTCACGCATCCTTTCCCCCCGTCCGCCAGCCAGCACTATGGCCCAGTGTTTGCCGCGGGATTCAGCTTGGCGAATTTCGTTAGCAGCAGTGATATTGCTGCCGAGTGTTCCGAACTGGGCGCTGGTACCGTTTTTAACGACAGTCATATATCCTCCAGATAACCATTTTAAAAATTGTCTTGGCAGGCTGAACTGCGTACCTGATTTGTTCTCTTTAGCTAAAGCGGTTAAGTCGAACAGTAAGCGGCAAGATAGCGCACTGACTGTGATTATTAGTTGAGTGTACGGAGTATTGGCGGCCAACTGCATCAGGCTGAGCCGGAATAGCCTGTAAGAAAACGCCCTATAAAACGGGGTGATAATTAGCGTTAAGGAATATAAAGACTACAATTATTTGCATTAAAGTATGCACACGCGATTAACATGCCTTCAACACCGGATACCGATGGCGAAGAACTGCAGGCCATTTTAAGTACCATGAGCGATGTGGTGATTACAGCTGATTATCACGGCACTGTAATGCGGGTAAATCCGGCGATTGAAAAACTATTCGGTTATCTGCCGGCTACTCTGATTGGTCAGAATATCTCGGTACTGATGCCTGAGGCATATGCCAGTGCACACGATGGCTACATGGCGCGCTATCTGCAATCTGGTGTAGCCAGAATAATCGGTACCGGCCGCGAACTGGTGGCCAGGCACAGAGATGGTCATTTGTTTCCTATCCATATCGCAGTCAGCAAACTGGAGCAGTACCCGCTGTTTGTTGCGGTGATCCGCGATATGTCCGAGCTGGTTAAGTTAGAAAAAGAAGCGTTACTTATCAGCGAAATAGAGCGTAATCGGATCAGCAGAGAGCTGCATGATGAACTGGGTCAGAACCTGTTAGGTTTGACCATGCAACTACAGGTCATTACTAAACAGCTAGCCGGAAATGATAATCAGCTTCAGCTGCAACTACAAAACCTTAGTCGTGGGTTGGCACAAAATGTTAGCAATATCAGAGCCATTATCAGTGAACTTGCTACCGTCGAGTTAGAAGAGCAGGGTTTGCAAAGTGCCTTAAACACTTTTGTTAAGCTCTGCAATAACTATAACAAAGCGAAAGTAACCTTAACCTGTGAAGGACAAAAACCGGCAGAAGATTATACTGTTAGCATAAATTTGTACCGGATTGCCCGCGAAGCCATTTACAACGCCCTGAAACATGCCGATGCCAGTCAGATAGAGGTGTCTCTGAAAGAGCAAGATACGCGTATCGAGCTTATTATTAAAGACAATGGCAAAGGCTTACCGCCAGAATTGAATGTCCGGGACGGCCGGCTGATTAACACCGGGCATGGCCTGCGCAATATTCATTTTCGGGCCCATGTTATCGGGGCCCAGCTGACAATCAGCTCTTCTGCAGCTACTGGCACCCGGATTGAATGTCTTTATAACAGACCTGGCGTCAAACCCAGTTTAATCAGAGAAAACATATGAGCAACCTGTTATTAATAGATGATCATCCGGTTTTCCGTTGTGGCCTGGCAGCGCTTATTCAGGCCGAACCCGATCTTAAAGTATGTGGTGAAGCAGCCACAGTTGCCGATGCCCTGCGGCTGATTAAACAGCTTAAGCCTGACATGCTGATACTGGACCTTATTCTGGAGGAAGGTGACGGCTTGCAATTGCTAAAACACCTGCGGGCCCAGGGCAGTACGTTACCAATACTGGTAATGTCAATGTACGAAGAGCAGCTATTTGCCGAGCGGGTGATCAAAGCCGGAGCGAATGGCTACATTAACAAAGCCGATGCCATCAGCAATGTGATCTATGCAATTCGGCGGGTACTGCAGGGTCGGATTTATCTTAGCGACATTATGGCAGAAGCCTTACTTCACAAACAATTTAACCACAAGGCAAAGCAAGATGGCTCTGGTCCGGAAAAGCTATCTGATCGTGAAATGGAGGTATACATGATGTTAGGCAGAGGCTACTCGACCAAACGGATTGCTGCAGAATTGAACCTTAGCAGCAAAACTGTTGACTCCCATAAAGAACATATCAAGGAAAAACTTGCTATTACTGATAACACCAGCCTGATTCACCATGCGGTTACCTGGATGATGACCAGATAGCACATATCTACTACGGCAATTATTGTCCTCACGTTAGGTAGATCCCCTACCCCAGAAAGTGGCATTTTCCTAAATCCCTCTTACCAAGCAACAGCTATGCTCTAGTCACTGATAAACCTATGGAGCAAGAGCATGAAAATTACAAGCTGTATGAACCCGGATATCAGAAGTATTCAGGCAAATCAAACCTTGCAGCAGGCTGCACAAATAATGTGGGAAGCCGACTGTGGTTCCTTGCCCGTGTTAAATGATGATAAACAGACAATAGGCATGATTACAGACCGCGATATCGCTATGGCTGGCTTTATTCAGGGGCTGCCTTTAAGTGATATTCCGGTAAAAGATGTCATGTCTAAGACGCTGATTAGTATTGGTCCGGAGCAGGATCTGACTGAGGCTGAACAGTTGATGCAGGCTAATCAGCTCAGACGCTTACCGGTACTGAATAGCAAAAAACAGCTGGTCGGTATTCTGTCACTGAATGACATTGCAGCTGCATACAAGCGGGATAGCGGAAAGCAGGTAAACGCCAACGAAGTAGCGGATACACTGGCCTCTATTTGTACCCACAGAACCCTGATAAAAACCTCGGCTGTGGTCTGATATTTTAATCCCAAAAAAGGAGATAAATGATGAGCTTAATACCAATCGGCGGCCCATTGGCACAGTGGGACCCCTTTAACCAGTTCGGCAGTCTGTATGACAAATTTAATTCGCTGTTTAATGGCGGTAGTGGTTTACCGTTAGAAGCACAATGGACTCCGGCCATGGACATCGTTGAAAAGGAACATGAAATAATGGTACGCCTGGAAACCCCTGGCATGGAGCGAAAAGATCTGAAAGTCGAAATAAACGACAATATGCTGGTTGTCAGTGGCGAGCGTAAATACGAGCATAAAGACGAGAAAGACAATTACCATCGTCTGGAAAGAGGTTATGGCAGTTTCACGCGTAGCTTCCGGCTACCTGACTATGTTGATCAGAACCATATAAAAGCCGAATGTAAAAACGGTCTGTTACAAATACATCTGGCGAAAGTGCCGGGTAAGAAAAAAGAGCTGAAAAGCATTACCATAAACTAAGCCAACTGATTGCAAGGAGGGTGTTATCGCTACACTCTCTTTCTATTTAACGTCCTCTATTCACCTTGCAGGGTAACGACTACCTTTCGGCTGCCAGCACGGTTACGGTGTTCGCCCAGGTAAATTCCCTGCCAGGTACCCAGATCCAGCCTACCGCCGGTGATTGGAATGGTGACACTGCTGCCAAGCAGGCTGCTTTTCAGATGGGCCGGCATATCATCACTACCTTCACAGGTATGGGTGTAATAAGGTTCGTTTTCCGGCACGGCCCGGTTAAAAAACTGCTCAAAATCCCGGCGCACAGTCGGGTCGGCGTTCTCATTAATAGTTATTGAAGCAGAGCTGTGTTTAATAAAAAAATGACAAATGCCCACCGACAATGTACTAAGTTCAGGCAACTGCCGCAGCAGCTCGTCGGTAATTAAATGAAAACCGCGGTTTTTTGCTTTTAATGTCAGCTCTTTTTGTAACCACATTGTCATTATCTCTCGCTTAAAACCTTGGGTAGCTGGTCACTGCCAGCTGCCGTTGAGATTTACTCGCCAATATCTTCAAACCACAGCTGGGGGTTAGCAGTAATAAAATCCTGCATCAGTTGAATGCACTCTGTATTGTGCTGGTTCTCCAGAACAACGCCACGGCTTTGCAGATAGGCTTCCGGCCCCTGAAATGTTTGGTTCTCACCAATCACCACCTTGGGAATGCCATAAAGCAATACGGTGCCGCTGCACATATCGCAAGGCGATAAGGTAGAGTAAAGCGTAGCGCGGCGGTAATCGGCGGCGGTTAAACGGCCGGCGTTTTCCAGGCAATCCATTTCAGCATGCAATACACAACTGCCCTTCTGCACCCGCTGATTATGGCCGGCACCGACGATTTTGCCATCGATAACCAGCACCGAACCAATCGGAATACCGCCCTCAGCCAAACTTTTCCTGGCCTGGGCGATAGCCGCCTGCATATAGATATCCGTCATATTAAATCCTCTGGCAACTGGAGCCATAACCGAAAGAACGCTGCGGTTAAGTTTCGGCTTATGACAGGCATAACATTAACAACCCAGGATCGATAGGGTCGGATCGATAGGGTCAGGTTCATTGATACTTCTTCGAGCAACATTTCGCCAATGACACTCCCCTACTGACTATTTTACATGGGTAAATTAAAGCTAATTGCCACCACCTGCTATTCAGCGGCAAGATACAGCGCTATTTGGCAGTTAAGCTCAGGCTGCATGAGGTGATATATCTTTGCTGATTTGCTCACCACTTTGTTGCTCGGCCAGTTTAAGGTCATATATCGCCTGCAAGTTCAGCCAGCTTTGGGCATCGCCGCCAAAATAGCGAGCCAGGCGAAGTGCCGTGTCTGCAGTAACACCACGTTTTTCACGAACGATTTCATTGACCCGAGCAGGTGTTACCCGTAGTGCCTGCGCCAGAGCATTGGCACTCATATTTAGTGGTAACAAATAATCTTCACGCAATACTTCACCTGGGTGTACTGCGCGCATGCTGTTTTTAAACATAACTCCCCCGTTAGTGATAATCGACAATTTCCACATCCCATGCATTCCCATCATGCCAACGGAAACACAACCGCCATTGCTCGTTAATACGAATACTATACTGCCCCGCCCGATCGCCTTTTAACGGTTCCAACCGGTTTCCGGGTGGGCTTCGCAAAAACTCTAGGGTTGTTGCAGCTTCTAACTGAGTTAACTTGCGCGTGGCAACTTTTACAATAGCGGACCACCGGCTGGATTTGCCGTTTTCAAACAGTTGTTGTGTATCCGCGCATTTGAAACTTTTAATCATGCCAAATCATATATCGATAATCGATAAGCTGCAAGCTGGGACTGATAGGAGCAGGTCTTCTTACATACATTTTTTGGTTGGCAAAAGGCAAGACCTGACCCTGAGGATGCCGCCCTCAGCCAAACTTTTTCTGGCCTGGGCGATAGCCGCCTGCATATAGATATCCTTCATATTAAATCATCTGGCAACGATAGCCTTAACCGAAAGAGCGCTGCATTCAAGTTTCGGCAAATGACAGGCATAACATTAACAACCCATGCTGCAAGCACTGCGATTAATAGCGTTTAGATTATGCCAGGCAATGCAGAGGTTAATGTCTGCTATGAGCGAAAAGCAGACATCAATATCTAAATAAAGGGCACTCTGTGCACGCGTCCAGCAAAAGCCGCCTTTGATGACTTGTTAACACTGTCACTTACCTCACAGTGTTAACAAGTGCTTTTAGCGGCTACTCAGTCTCAAGGCGTTTATACCTTCCATTAAACAAACCATCTGCTCAACCACTCCCTCATCGAAGTCTTCACGGTCTTGTTCTTCATGAGTACCTTTATTCAGATACTGCCACACGGAATCTGTGAGAATCTGATCCAATGCATCTACTAAAGGTTGTTTATCCACATGCTCAAAAGCTGGTGACTTTTTCAATTTTGCCCTGATGCCTTCGCACAAATTCCGTAGCGAGGGTTGGTCTCCCACACCAGCTAGCTTGACGCTGATTACGCTTAGTTCATTCTTCCCTAACCATCGCCAAATTTTGTTCGCTAGCATTTCTAACGCCTGTCTGCATGGCTGTAAAGCGCCACGATGATCTCCTCGATCAACAGCGGCTCTGGCGTTTAAAAGATAGGCTTGCGGTGGTAAATCCCTCAATACCCGTGGGTGATGATCTCCGGTGTGATGCCGGAAAGTGTAGGATACCCACTGAGCTCTATCAACATGGTTCTGGACGTCTTTGATGAATTCATTGCTGTGGCAGGTGACAATGATTTGTGTATTGGCAAATCGCTCGCTCTGGAACAGAGCCTCTCTAATTCCTTGGCGATGCTCATGATCGATGGCATTAATCGCATCATCGAAGATCACTGTGGGAGCCTGGATGTTACAAGCTTTTGCTAATAGTATAGCCAGCCCCAAACATCTGACGTGTCCTTCACTGAGAACCTGCAATGCATCAACCCTCACTTGGGGGACTCCTTGGAAGCTCAACTCGATACGACCTTCCCCTGTAACAGGAAGATGCAGTGAAGCCAGCTTGTCTTCCATGGCATCACGGACGTTAAATTCGTTGTATAGATCCATGGCTAAGTTATTCAAGCCTGCCATCAACGTACCCGGCAACTCCGAGCGGTAATGGCGCAGTAGGCGCAAGAATTCATTATAGGCGCTCTGAATCCTTGTCTCTGTAGCAATGCGTCCCTGTTCCTCAGCAACCGCAGCAATTAGTGCGGCGTTCTGAGCTTCAAAGGCTTCTATGCGTTGGCGAGCACTTGCAATGGCTTCGATAAATTGTTGGCGTTGAGTCGCATGTTGAACCAATTGGATGCGGGCCTCAGAAAGACGATCACGTTCTGCAATCAGTTGGTCACGCTGAGCAAGGTTTTGCTGAATAACGACATCCTCATTTTCCAACTGATGGGCGTAATTGACCGCCTGCTGTGCCAGTGACACCCCACCTGCAACAGGGGTGTATCCTGCCTTCCACCATGCAACACCATGTTGAACGCCCGGATTTGCGATATAGCGCAAAACTTCAGACTCACTATCGACCGTTGCTACAACACGTTGAGCAAAATTGGCGAAGTAAGCGCGCAATGCATCTGCTGCAATCTGCCTCTGAGTAGTTGCGGCTTGGTGCCGCTGCTTGAGCTGCGTCAGTTCACGGAGCTGTTCCAGGCCATTGGCAGCTTTTGCAAACGGATCGACATGAACATGCTGTTCTCCAACAATTGCAGTTTCACATGCCGGACAATGGTCTGGAGACAATGCCTGTAGTACAAGAACTGCAGTGTAAAGTTCTTGGTATGCGGCACTATCCTGCTGCAGTGCAAGCTGACCCGCCAGGTCATCCACTAACTTGTGAGCCTCGTCAGCTCCGTGAAATAACGCAAGTAGATCCTGCGCCCGGATATCATACAAGGTTGGTGCAGGTTGATTTAATATTTCTATCAATTCCTGTAATCGACCCGGAGCTTCGACAGAGCCGACCTTTTGCTGCAACTGAGCATATGTCAATCCGGGCTGAAAAGTCTCGGCGTATGCCTGTTCAGCTTGGTCAAATGCAGCAATACCGACAGCCTCACCTTTAAGCAGCTCGGTGTCATTTGCGATAGTTTGACGTCTGCGCGCAAGCTCTGGGCCTTGCAGAGGCAGTAGTGACAATTGCGTATCAATGGACTCATTAAAGTGGCCTACAAACTCGTTGAAGTCGTCCATACCGAATAGCGCTGCTATCAGCTCTGTCTTTTGGCCGACCGGTTTAGCCGCTATCCTGGAGAAGGCGTCAATACGGTTCTTCTCAATGAAGCAGAACCGATACGCATCGGCATCCGCCTGTACGGTAACTCTCTGTTCTTGCGAATCCAACGCAGTCAGCCGAGGTGGGACAAACCGACCTTCATGGATGTTGCGTAGGTACTGGGCGGCATCAATACGCTTTTGTGCGCCCTCGTTTACAGCACCAAGAAGGGCAAACTCAAGCGCCTCGCATAGACTCGTCTTGCCGCTGCCATTTGGGCCATAAAACAATACTATGCGTCGTGTAAGATCAAAGTCCTCGGTAATCCGAAAGCCCCGGAATGGCCCAAGGGAGAGGTGGCACAAGTTCTGCCACTTCCATCCATCGCCCACTGCTGTGTCGTCAAGCTGAGGTAGGCTTGGATCCGTTACAGTGAGGTGCTGATGCGCCAACTCAACCAAATATACAGAACGCTGACTTCGATGACGGCTAGTCGCACTGACACTCTCAAAGTTGTCCAGCACTAGCCGTCCAAAACGCCGAACATCCTCAGGTATTCTGTTGCCTTCGTGATGAAGCCATCGAATGAAATGCTGATAATCATGTTCTGCAGATGCCACTGTTTTCTCCGTTATAACTAGCAAAGTTAACCATACAGCCGACTAATCATTTCGAGTATGCTGAATAAAAAAACATCAGGAATAACGACATCGAATTTGACCATGAACATCCCAGTTTACTTAAATTGCTAGGTTCTATAAACCTTCCTTGCACCACCATATCACGAGTAAGAACATACTCAAGAAACAATAACCAATTGAATCACCGTCAATAAAATAGACTCTTCATAACCGTCATTAGTGATGGTTTTAAACGTAGCGACAAAAGAAAATTCTGATTGTTGTCTTTTATTGAAAGGCAACTTAAAGAGAGCAACCTGTATTTCGTCCGCTTTTGGCACCAAGCAGCCAGATGGTTGAACACCGCTAGCTAAATCTCCTTCTAAACAAAAGTACGTATCCCTGCTTTTTGCAGATAAATAAAGGCATTCAACAACATGTCTGGGAAGTGTTTGGTTTACTGATGACGATGCCGCGTTGCTGGTTATCGACTACCGAAAAACACGCCGCCCTAAGGCGGCGTGTTTACGGCTAATCACTGAATTTTTTGGCTTTTAGTGACTTAACCGACTTCACCATTTTACTAAATTTCCGCTCGTGGGCGCGCCTTTGTTTCAGTGACGCCGCGTTGCGTGCCTGTTCGGCATTTAGTTTTTGGTAGTTGGTTAATCGCCTTGCTGCTAAAGCCCCTTGCGTTATAGCCTGTTGTACCGCGCAGCCTGGTTCAGCAACATGCTGGCAGTCACTAAAGCGGCATTGACTGGCTATAGCGTCAATGTCGGCAAACGCGCGGCGAATGCCGTCGTCACAGTCTGTCAGCTGCAGTTCACGCATACCGGGCGTATCAATTACTACAGCACCACCGGCAATAAAATGCATGGAGCGCCCTGTTGTGGTATGCCGGCCTTTACTGTCATCCACTCGTATTGCTGCGGTTTTTTGTCCACCGCGGCCAGTGAGAGTATTCACTAACGTCGATTTGCCAACACCAGAAGACCCCACCACCGCCAAGGTGTTACCAGCTTTACACCAGTGCTGCAAGGTACTGCTGCAGCTGGCTTCAAGTGCATTAACCACCTCGACCATCAGCATGGCGTCTAGCTGTTTAACCTGTCGCAAAAAGGCATCTACATCGGCGCATAGGTCCATTTTGGTTAATACCAGCAACGGCTCGGCACCGGCATCGTGCGCTAGGGTTAGAAAGCGCTCTATCCGGCTTAAATTAAAGTCATGGTTTAACGAGCAAACAATAATTAGCGTATCGACGTTAGCGGCAATAAGTTGCTCGGCCAGTTGGCTACCCGCGGCTTTACGTTTAAACAACGACTTTCTGGTTAACAGGCGCACAAAGCCGCCGCCGGCATCTAGCAGCAACCAATCGCCAATGGTTATCGGCGGCAAAGTGGTGCTGGCCATTAAACGGCAAGAGCCCTGCAGGGTTATCAGCTCATAACCACTGCGGTGATGTGCGGTTACCCGGGCGATAATGCTGTGTTCAAATTCCGGTAAAGTAAGTTGTTGTTGAAAAAAAGCCTGCCACCCCAGGTGTTGCAATGTTGAGGGTAAGTTCATGTCATTTCCTTCTGCCCACAGTGAAGCACTGCGCGCACAGTAAAAATGGTTAGGAGCTCTGGAATAAGGCTAAGGTAGCCGTATTAATCGGTTAGCAGAGTTCCCGGTCAGCAGACACCGGGCAAAGGCAGGTTAAGGCAAAAGGTAAAAGTTTTACTTACGCCGCAGCCTTCGCCGGGTGGGTCATTGCAACAATCATCAAACTTTCCTTCTGAGGCTAAATAACGCACAAAAGTATACCGATAGTGAACGGGAAAAGCCAATTGGTTGCGCAGTAACACGATGCTGTCTGTTTTCACATCTGTTTCACGTCACAGTCGCTAGGCTTTGCATACTTTTAGCAAGCAACAGGTGTCAGTATGACGCTATCTTCAGCCAGCCAGATTGAATTACACAACGTTAGCCAGAGCTTTAATCACAACGCGCAGCAGATAACATTATTTCAGCAGCTGAGCCTGTGCATTGAACAAGGTCAGTCTTACGCCATTACCGGGCCGTCGGGTTCGGGTAAATCCAGTTTGTTAATGCTGATGGCAGGCCTGGAGCCGCCGACAGCCGGCCAGATCAGCTATATTGAGCACGGTCGCAGCATGCCACTGGCACTGCTGCGACAAAACATAGGTTTTGTGTTCCAGCAGTTTCATTTATTGCCGGAGCTGACAGCACTGCACAATGTGGCCTTGCCGCTTAAATTGCGCGGCGAAAAAAATGCCGAAGTAATTGCCGCTGCCTCGCTGGAAAAAGTTGGCCTGGGCCACAGGCTTAACCACAAACCGCAGCAACTCAGCGGCGGCGAGCAGCAGCGGGCCGCCATTGCCAGAGCGCTGGTATTTCAACCAAAGTTTATTTTCGCAGATGAACCCACCGGCAATCTCGATAGCAAAAGTGCCGCTAACGTGGCCGATCTGCTGTTTGACTGCTGCCGGCAAAACGGTGCGGCGCTGGTAATAGTAACCCATAGCCCGCCATTGGCCGCGCGGGCACAGCAGGTGCTGGCCTTTAATAATGGCAACTGTACCTTATTGGCAAAGCCGCAGATGGAGGTGCAAGATGCGTGCTACTGAGCAATTACGGCAGAACCTGCAGTTAGCCTGGCATTTTTATCAACAACAAAAGCAGCACAGCAAAGAGCGCGTGCTGCGCTGGGTACAAGGCATTCTACTGCTATTTATTGTTACGCTAAGCCAGACCAGCGCCAGCATTCAGGCTTATCTGGGCCAGAATTTAGCCAACCTGCTGGGCGCCGACTTAGTGCTAAGCCAACCGCTTGCGCTAACGGCCAGCCAACACGCTGAACTAACCGCAATGGCAGAGCAAATCGTACTAAGCCAAAGTTTAACCACGACTTTGACCCACAACGACCAATGGCAACGGGCAACACTAAAAGCCGTGGCTGAAGATTACCCATTGCAGGGTGAGCTACGTAGTGCAGCATTTCCCGGTGGGCCGGACAGTGCCAGCAGCCAGGGCCCGGCAATTGGTGAAATCTGGCTTGATTCGCGCTTACTGGCCGCCTTAGGGCTGCAGATTGGCGAACCACTGCGTATTGGCGGCCAGCAGCTGATTGTATCGCGCATTTTACTGCATGAGCCGGACCGGCTGATGGAGGGCCATAACGTGGAGATGCGCGCCCTGCTACACCGCCAGGACCTGCAGCAGTTTCGTGGTGCCGACGATATTATTCAGCACCGCTATCTGGTTGAAGCTAATACCCAGCAAATCGCTGGTATCCGGCAGTGGCATAAAACGCATTTGCCGGCGGCACAGCTGCACCATAAGCACGGTGCCCATCCGCTCGCCTTGTTTTGGCAGCGTACCGAGAATTTTATTGGTTTAGCCTCGATATTATTATTTTTTATGGCCGCCATCGCCATGCAGCAACTTAGCCGGGCGCAACTGCCGCAACAGCAGTTTTTCAGTGCGGTGTGCTTAAGTCTCGGGGCCTCGAAACAAAAGGTGCTGCAAATATCAATGCTGAAGTGGCTGTTCGGCCTGCTGCTGTTATTGCCGCAGGTACTGCTGCTGTCTGCGCTGTGTCACTGGTTGGCGCTGCAATGGTTAAAGGCGCACGTCTTTGCCGGGCAAGAGCTGGCCGGCAGCGTCGCCACACTAATCTGGCAGCCCAACATAACGCTGGCAATAAAAACCGTATTTGCCAGTGCAGCGATCTTTTTTGTGTTCAACTTACCGCTGTGGCTGGCGCTGTGGCAATGCTCGGTGCGGCAGTTAATTCAGCAACAGCAGCGCAGCATCAGTAACGCCGTGCTGTTTGGCTGCGCCTTGCTGGTGTTGGGGGGTTTGGCGGCACATTACTCGGATAACGGCCTGCTTACCGCTATGTTGCTGGGCTCGATGATAACAAGCATTGCACTGCTGTTAGTGCTGAGCTGGCTGGCACTGTCGCTGGGCGAAAAACTCAGCCAGCCGTTTTCTGGTTTGCTGCCGTTTGCGCTGTATATGATGAAGCAGCGCCTGCTGAGCAAAACCACCCAGATTTTAGGTATAGGGTTGGCCGCCTTTTTATTGCTGTTTACCCTGATGCTGCTAAAAGATTTGGGCGACAATATGGCGGCCCATCAGCGGGCGCATGATGGCAACTTGCTGGTAACGCAGGCAAGTGCAACACAAATGGCCGACATAGAGGTATGGGCAGCGCAGCACAACCTTACCATTCGCCAGCACAAGCCGTTTATCTACGGCCAGCTTAGCCATATCAACGGTGGCCTGCTAACTGAGGTGATGCAAAAACCCAGCGACAGTCTGGCAGCCTTTAACCGCCCGGTCCGGCTGCATTGGAGCGCTGAAATGCCTGGCAATAACCGGCTGGTTGGCGGCCAATGGTGGCACAGCGCCGCTGACAACTGGCAGCAGCTGTCGGTAGAGCAGGAAGTGATGACCGACCTTGGCCTGCAGTTGGGCGATAAATTAGGGCTGGTCATTGGCGGGCACGCTATCGAGTTCAGCATTGTGGCCTCGCACGCCTACCAAAGCGGCGCCGGCGCTATTACCTTCTGGCTGCAAATGCCGCCTGCTGCGCTGGCACATATCAGCGCGCCGCAATACAGCATGGCCAGCCTGGAGCTGCAGCCACAGCAGTTTTCGTTGCTACCCCAGCTGTGGCAGCAACACCCGTCACTGCGCATGGTATCACTGCAAGAGCTTACCCAGCGCTTTGACAACAGCCTTGCCATGGTAACCCGGCTTATCAGCGGCTTTGCCGGCTTAATTATGCTGCTGGCCGGCATTGTGATGCTGTCTTCGGTGCACGCCGTTGAAGCCAAAGAGCAGAAAAAGAACAGCATTATTCTTAGTTTTGGCCTGTCAAAACGCACCTGCCTGCAGCTGAATATGATCGAGTGGCTGGTAACCGGCGCTATTGCCGCCTGTGGCGCCATTGTTGCCACCTGGTTGGCCGGTTTACTGATATATCAGTCGCAGTTCTCCCTGACTTACCAGCCTGATATGGGTTGGTTGCTGGGCATTCTGGCCGTCATTATCACGCTGGTGACAACATTGGGTATGCTTCTGAGTAAACACAGTTTGTCCTGCTCGGTCCGTCAGCTACTGGCGGAGTGAACCAGCAGCCATTTTTCACATTCGTTTCACAGCCGCTTTGTCATGCTGGCGGCGCAACCCCATATTTAGGAGCACTAAAATGAAACAGTTTAAACTTTGTATACTGATTGTCGCCACCCTGCTTTGCGCGCTGGTCAGTCGCCCGGCATTTGCCGCAGCGCCCGACAACAAGCGTATTGTGATGGTACTAAGTGGTTACGGCCAGCCGGAGCAACAAGCACCGGGCTATGAATTTGATGAGTTTGCCAAAGCGTATTTAATCTTTCAGACACATGGTATCAGCGTTGATATTGCCAGCCCGCAAGGCGGCAAAATTGAGGCCGATAAATACGACCCGGCCAAAGCCTATAATCAGCAGGTACTGAGCGACGCGGCGATTATGGCGAAGTTAAACAATACCCTGAGCACAGCGCAGCTAAAAGCCAGCGACTATCACGGCATTTTTATCGTTGGCGGCAAAGGCGCTATGTTCGACTTACCCAAAGATGCTGCCCTGCAGCAATTGATTGCAGATATTTATCAGCAGCAAGGCGCGGTGGCCGCGGTATGTCATGGCCCGGCGGCGCTGGTTAATGTGAAATTAGCCGACGGCAGCTATCTGGTGGCTAATAAAGCGGTAAATGGCTTTACCAATGAAGAAGAGCGGTTATTTGGCAAAAAGTGGTTGGCCAAATTTGATTTTTTACTGCAGGACAAACTAATAGAGCGCGGTGGCCGCTTTGAGCACAGCCCGATGATGCTAAGCCATGTGGCAGTAGATAACCGGCTGATCACCGGACAAAACCCGGCATCTACGGTAGCAACAGCCATGGCGCTGGTCACATCGCTGGCTATTACCCCACAGCCAATGGCGCCGCACAAGGATGATGCCACCCTGGCGCTGGTGGCTGAATTTTTAAACGGCAAGGTTATTGCATCGCAGCTGTTAGCGGCCGATGCCGCGCAGTATCAACTTGAATTGCTTGGCATGTACGGGTATTACTACGTAAATACTGCCAACACTACACAAGAGAGGCAGCATGCGCTAACGCTGATGCAAGCGGGCCAAAGCGCCATTAACAACCTGTCACTGGATATGACTATTGCGCAAACTCAGCTTAAACTGGGGGACAAAGTCGCAGCACGGGCCACTCTGCAGCAAATTTTGGCCGCTAAGCCTGATTATGCCGCAGCAACAGCATTGTTAGCGACGTTGTAGCTTTAAACTGTACTGATTTAGTACCCGAATGGATTGAGTAATGAACGAGCCCGGCGCACTGCAGGTATTACTGATTGAAGATGAGCTGGGTATTGCGAAAAATATCGCCAGCTATATGGAACAAAAAGGCCATATCTTTGATTTTGCCAGCAATGGCAAACAGGGGCTGGCGTTGGCGCTGCAACAGCATTACGACCTGATCATTCTGGACTTGAACCTGCCGGGTATGGATGGCCTGCAGTTATGCACAGCGCTGCGACAGCGGGCCGACCGCCATATCCCACTGTTAATGCTGACCGCCCGCGACAGCATCGATGACAAGCTGGCTGGTTTTCACGTCGGCACCGACGATTATCTGACCAAACCCTTTTCGTTACAGGAGCTGGAAGTGCGTTGCCTGGCGTTATCGCGCCGTCATCTGTTGCAACAGCAACACACGATAACCCTGGGACCGTTAGTGCTGGATAAACAGCGCCGAATAGCCAAACGCGATGGCCAGCAACTGGCGCTAAATGCGATGGGCTATAAAATTCTGCTGCTGTTGGCCGAGGCCTACCCGCAGGTGGTCAGCCGCAGCGAACTAAGCCGGCAGCTTTGGCGCGATGAGCCGACAGAATCTGACGCGCTGCGCTCGCATATTTATCAGTTACGCACTGTGCTGGATAAGCCTTTTGCTTATCCGCTGTTAAAAACCGTATTTGGCGTCGGTTTTACGCTGGAGATAACCGCAGCATGAGCGCAAAAACCCGCAACATCAGCACCAAATTTCACAGTTTAAGCCGGCGTATCGTCGTGCAATTCTGTATTTTCACCCTGGTGATTTCTGCCGTTTACAGCCTTATTTCTTTTATCCTGATGTACACGCTGGAAGACAGCTTTATTGAACAGCAATTGCAGCAAGAAGCAGCATACCTCAGTACGCAATATCAGCAAACAGCTAGCTGGCCCGCGCCAAGAAGCCAGTCGATGCAACTGCACTTTAGCCGCGACAGCCTGCCCGATGAAATACGCCCAAAAGCGCTGGCAGAGCCAGAACGTAAAGAGTTCTTCGGCCAGCAGGGCAGGCATTATCACTTGTATACGGTTAGCGCACAGCCAGAAGTGCTGCTGCTGGCAGAGGTGAGCCGGCAATTGCTGGTGCGGCCTATTAGTGGCGGTGTGCTGCAATTTCTGCTGATCAGCGCCTTGCTTGTCAGCAGCATTGCCTGCCTTATTGCCTGGTTTGTCAGCCGCCGCACCACCCGTCCGCTGAAACAATTGGCAGCGCTGGTTGATAGCGCTGCTCCACAACAGTTGCCGCAGCAATTTTCTAAACAATTTGCCAGCCAGTTTGCCAACGACGAAGTGGGCATTTTAGCCCGCACACTGGAGCAAAGCTTAGGCGGTATCGCCCGCGCGCTTGAGCGCGAAAAAAGCTTTACCGCCGATGTCAGCCACGAGCTACGCACCCCGCTGGCGGTGATTAAAAATACGGTGGAGCTATGGCAAAGCCAACAAACCGGCTATCAACAAAATACTCAGCAACACACTGCTCACCCACGAACAGAACCTGACGCTGATCAGCTACTAATAACGCGCATTTATGATGCTGCGGTGCAAATGGAAAAAACCGTGCAAACCCTGCTTATTCTGGCCAGAGAAGAGCATACTGCCGCTAAGCACAGCAGCACGGCACTGATGCCGCTGGTCGAGCGGGCAATTTTAGATAACAGCATGCTGCTGCAAGGCAAGGCGGTGAGAGTGCAGCTGTGTGACAGTTGCCAGGTCATCATTAACGCCAATGCCGACATGCTAAAAGTGCTACTGGATAATCTGCTGAGTAACGCCTTTAAGTACACTGAAGCCGGCGAGATTAGCATTGCATTTAGCGATAACTGCCTGCTGATCCGCGACACCGGCCCGGGCATAGCGGCCGATATTTACCCGCATATTACCGAAGCCGGAGTAAAAGCCCGGCACAGTACCGGCTTTGGTTTTGGCTTAGCCATCGTTAAACGATTATGTGAACATCAGGGCTGGCATATGAGCGTTAGCAGCAACCACGGTAACTGCAGCCCCGTTAGAATAAGTACGGGCACCATAGTCAGTGTCGGGTTTAGTCAGTAAGGCTGGGCTGACCGACATAGCGGTAATCTGAGAAGGTGTCGGTTGAGACTTCATCAATTTGCGTAAAAAAGGCAAAGGTGCCTTTCATCCTCATTTGTTGCTGTTGTGGCAGTATTGCATTGTCGATTTTAGTAAAGCGCAACGTCAGGTTAAACTCGCTGATATTGGCACTAAACAGCGGCGAAAAGTGTGCGGTATTGCTAATGTCAATGCTGTCGATATAGTGCTGTTGCTTATTATAGCGTAGCGAGCCTTGCAGTTTTTTACTGACATCATTACCCAGCTGACTAAGATACACCCCAAAACTGGCCTGGAGATACTGCGGGCTGTCAAACGTCAGCTGCAAGCTATCGAGTTGAATCAGCTCACTTAGCGTCACCGAAAAACTCTGCTGCCCAGCCGCTTTGGCCTGCTGCTGTTTCGCCCTAGCAAACTTTCGATGCTGTTTGTTATCCGGTGTGCGGCCATTAATGCTCAGCAACTGCCATTGGTTGTCAGGTGCATTTGCCGGGTCATACAGCTCGATACTGCTGCTGATATCGCCCTCTTCGTTTTCATAGCGATCAATTCGATAAGCCCAGTCCCGCCGCGATCGTTGCTCAAACTGGCTAATTGCAGCTGCAATAGTGCTTTGCAAATCTGCAGCAGTGGGCTGTACATTCAGCGTCTGCTGCGCGGTGCCACTGATATCTGCTGCCTGCAGCTGCGCCGCCAAGCCAACGCCAAGCAGCATCCGATAATATTTTTTAGCCATACTTATGCCTTATTGATAAACCAAACAGGCTCGCAACATAATGCAGGGCTTGTGAAACCGCCGTGAAATGATAATGTCAGCAGCGAATGCAATGGCAAGGCAGGCAAACTGCAACGGACTACCCGCTCCAGCACATCAGCCGTAAGCCAGCTTTTTGTGTGCTATAGCCGACCATTGGGTTGTCACGTTGCGTGTTAGTTCAACTGCAGCAAATCCCATTTATTGCCGTATAAATCCTGAAATACGGCCACAGTGCCGTAACTTTCTGCTCTGGGCTGTTCATTAAACACCACGCCTTTGCCCTGCATAGCATGATAGTCGCGCCAGAAATCGTTGGTGTGCAAAAACAAAAATACCCTGCCGCCCGTTTGATTGCCTACCGCCACTTGCTGCTGCTCGTTGCTGGCTTTGGCTAACAGTATATGGCTGCCGTTGCTGTTGGGCGGTGCAATTTCAACCCAGCGCTTACCGCCGCCCAAATCGGTATCGGCGACCAGGTTAAATTGCAGCTTAGTGGTATAAAACGCTATAGCGTCGTCGTAATCGGCGACCAGCAGCGCTATATTGCCGATGTTCTGTAGTACTGGTTTGTCTTGCGCTGGAGCTGTGTGTACTTCTGATTGAACTTCTGATTGAACTTGGGGTTTACGCTCAGACATGTGTTTGCTTCCAGGTTATTGAGGGGCCATTCTAACGCAACTATGACAGCGGGTGGAAACCAGCAAGTGTTGTCAGAGAATTGTTTACGCCATATTTATTGCACCGCAGAGAATATCCACCACATTGCCTGAAATACGTTATATTTAATTGAACAAAATGTAGCGTGTTTCGTCTGCTTTTATGTAGTAGCAACAAACTGGCAGCTTTTAACTTGTCTAAGCAACAATAAGGATGAATTATGAAAAAGCATATTGATCATACCGACCCCGCCAAAAACATAAATTCAGCACGCGGTAATGGCGGTGAAACTCACCAGAAAACAGACAAGCGCACCCAGGCGCTGACGACTCAGCAAGGTGTCGTTATCACTGACAACCAGAATTCGCTGAAGGCAGGCAGCCGTGGCCCTACTCTGCTTGAAGATTTTATATTACGGGAAAAAATTAATCATTTTGATCACGAGCGTATTCCTGAACGCATTGTCCACGCTCGCGGCAGCGCCGCCCATGGCTATTTTCAGCTGACTGAATCATTGCAAGAGTATACCAGCGCAAAAGTACTGTGTGATACCGATAAAAAAACTCCCTTATTTGCCCGCTTTTCTACTGTAGCCGGCAGCAAAGGCTCAAAAGACACGCCGCGTGATGTGCGGGGTTTTGCCGTAAAACTTTATACCGAGCAAGGTAACTGGGATTTGGTGGGGAATAATATGCCTGTATTCTTTATCCAGGATGCCATTAAATTCCCGGATCTTATTCATGCAGTAAAACCGGAACCCGATCGCGGCTTTCCGCAGGCAGCCTCTGCTCATGACACATTTTGGGATTTTGTTTCTCTCACGCCGGAAACAATGCACAACGTGATCTGGCTGATGAGTGATCGGGCTTTGCCACGCAGCCTGCGAATGATGGAGGGGTTTGGCATTCACAGTTATCGTTTGCTCAACCAGCAGGGTAACAGTACCTTTGTCCGGTTTCATTGGAAACCCGTGCTGGGTGTGCAGTCGACCACATGGGATGAAGCCGTAAAAATATCAGGAGCCGACCCTGACTATCATCGGCGGGATTTATTTGAGGCCATTGAGCGAGGTGACTTTCCTGAATGGGAATTGGGTGTTCAGTTATTTACTGCAGAGCAAGCCCAGCAGTTTCCGTTTGATCACTTAGACGCCACCAAACTTATACCAGAGGAGCTGGTGCCGGTTAAAATCGTTGGTAAAATGGTGCTCGATCGTTATCCGGATAACTTTTTTGCTGAAACAGAGCAAGTAGCATTTTGCCCTTCTCATGTGCCGCCGGGCATTGATTTTAGTAATGACCCGTTACTGCAAGGTCGACTGTTTAGTTATCTCGACACCCAATTATCTCGTTTGGGTTCACCTAATTTTGCCCAGTTACCCATTAATGCCCCCAAGTGTCCCTTTGCCAACATGCAGCGCGATGGCCAGATGCAAATGCAAGTGCCCAAAGGCCGTGTTGCCTATGAACCGCAAAGTCTGGACCCGGATATGCCACGTGAAAGCGCCAAAAGTGGCTTTAGCTCATTCGAAGAGCAGCTTGATGATGGCGTAACAGGCCGCGTTCGGGCAGAAAAATTTGCCGACCATTACAGTCAACCGCGGATGTTTTATCGCAGTCAAACACCAGCAGAACAGGCCCATATTGCCTCGGCCTATGCTTTTGAACTGGGCAAAGTGGATACGCCGGATGTACGGTGCAGGGTGCTCAGTCACCTGCGGCTTATTGATGAAAATTTAGCCAGCCGTGTTGCGGCAGCACTTGGTATGAAGTTACCAGCAGCAGCTGATGCTGCCGCTGCCGCTGCCGTACAGGATCTTGCTACCTCTGATGCGTTACAAACTATCGGCCTGACACCGGCGCGTTTAACAGGCCGGCAAATTGGTATACTGATTGCCAAAGGCTCAAAGCACAGCGAAATTAAAAAGTATCAGCACGCCTTAGAAGCTGAGGGCGCCAGTATAAAGCTGGTGGCACCGGGGCGGGAGGTTGAGCTTGACGATGGCACATGTCTGCAATCTGCTGAACGTATTGCCGGCGCGCCGTCTGTATTTTTTGATGCGGTGGTTAGTATTATTATGCCTGAACAAGCCAAAACATTAGCCAACGATAGCTCAACCCTGGATTGGTTTACCGATGCGTACGTGCACTGCAAAGCCATAGCGTATTGCGGCGCGACTGATGAATTTATTTTAAGTAAACTGCCTCTGGAAAAAGACGCTTATATCAGCCCACTGGCGGATATTGATACCTTTATCAATAATGCCAAATCGCGTTTGTGGGATCGTGAGCCAAGGGTGCGTGATCTGGCGTAAACCTGGCGACTGATTAGCGGCTATTGAAACTTAAAGCTCAGCCCTTGGGGTGCGCTTTAGGTTTCAAAGCAGTTGTTGCTGTTACGTTATTCCCTCTGTAACGTAACCACTACCGTTGATGAAAGCCGCTATTTCCAGCCAAAGGTTAGTCTGTCACCTGATAGTGAATGGGCTTATAGGAAAAATTGTTTGACTGACCCGCAGAACATGCCGTTAGTCCGACAATTAAATCCATTTTGGCTTTGAAAATAGTGTAGTCGCCAGCTTTACTTTTCGGAGGTAAAACCCGGATCCGGCCTTTCTCATCGACGGCAACATTCATAAAAGTATTGAAAGTAGTACTGATAAGATGCTCGGGAATACCATAATCGGCAAAGGCATTAACTAAATTACCGTAACAGCCGGGTACCGCCTCTTCGTCGGGATAAAAATGGCTAAAGGTATCCTTGCTGCAGGGGGTGAGCAGAAAGTCGTGATCCTCCACCTTATCTTCGATAATTTCAAACATCTCGTTGCTGAAATTGGAATACAGTTTACTACCCTGGCAAAAGTGCAGCGACTCGTTGTAATCAAGCGAGCGCCCCGACGACAAGTATTCGTGAAAGTTATGCTGGTTAAAACAATACAGATCAGCCACCTGCTCACCTTCAGGATCAATGACCTTTAGTAACTGGCCTGCTTTCATGCTAAATGCGGTGCCACTTCTGGGCATTATTACCTTACTCATTGTGTCTCCTTGCTGAGAATGGACAGCGCCACTCAGCGCCGACTGCCCGGCCACTGTATTGGCGCGCTTCTGAAACTTCACCGTGATCAGCCAGTACAGGGTTTGGCTTACCACAAAATACAGCGTCATTTTTGCGGATTTGTTGCCGCATACTATAAAATTTATTCTGTTCTTTCAGCTGTTCGAACTGGTTATGCAGATTAAAAACAATAGCCGGGTAGCGAAACTGCCGTGACTTACGCTGACTATACGGATTTAAACCAATAATAAAAAACGCTTCGCCTCCCAGGCTAAAGCTGAAATGAGTCTCTGCCGGTATATCACTTACCCGGCTATCCCAGTTAAAACGTTTGCTGTCTTTATTGTGCAGTGCCTGTAATCGTGCCCACAGTGCGCGTTCAAAACCGGCATCGCTGCCGGTATCAGAGCCCGGGAATACACAAACCAGGCTGAAAAAAATATCATTTTGCTGCTTAAACTGAGAAATAAACTGATAAATGCAGTGTAAAATTGCCTCATCGTCTTTTTCGCTGCTGATATCCCTGAATTTATGAAGTTCAATCCGGCGTTTGTTGCGCGCTATTTTCGCGCCGACACACGGATAACCGTGCTGGGTTATAAACTCATCAAAGCATGCCAGCCACTCCGATCCGTCATCCTGATTCATCAGCTTATTAGTTGGCTTAATTACCGCGTGTTGCATAAGACACCTCTGCAGTATCATCCATATCTGTCAACTGCTGAGGCGAAATGCATGCCAGAAAGCAGCCTGTGAGGTGAACAAGCACATCCGGGAAATAACAATATTTATATCAATAACTTAATAAATACGGCAAAAAAACAGTAGTTGGCCGCGCCAGGCAAGGTTACAAATTAATGGAAAATAATTCAAAAAATTGTATATTTTTCTGTTTTAACTCAACTTAAGATCTGGAGGGTTGCTAAGAAGGTTGAACGATGCCTTGATTACAGCTGCTGGACAGCTGCTGGTTTTGGCTATATGTTTACTGGTGCCACGGGCACTGGCAGCAGCTTAACGCTACGAAAATTCAGGCGACAGAAGGTTGTCTGAAGACAGCTGATTTTCAATAAGCTGGCGACTACGCATGTCTGCCCCTTTAGGGTGTGCTGTTCTCTGCCAGCCGGGCGGCGGCAATATCCGCTAACAAGCTATCAAGCTGCTGCCGGCTTAACCACTGGCCGCGCACCATCACACCGGCTGGCTGATTCAGCACGCCCAAATTGTCTAACGGGTTACCGTCCAGTAACAACAAGTCAGCCCGCTGGCCGGCTTTTACCTGGCCAAACTGATCTTCATCACTAAAATACTCACCAACCAGCACGGTGCCACTGCGTAAAATGTCGTAATGACTCATGCCTGCTTCTGCCATTTTCGGTATTTCCCGGCGTAACGATAAACCCGGCACACTGAATAGTTGCGGCGCGTCGGTGCCCAGTAAAATGGTTACCCCGGCCCGGTATAGCTCGCCAAGCAGCATACGGCGGTTTTCAGCATGCAGTGCAGCGGTCTCCCCCGTATAGTAACTGCCACTGGCTTGCTGCAAATAGCGCTGCCAGCCGGCGATTACCCGCGCTGGCATATATTTAAGCTCCGGATAAGCCTGCAGCTTTTCACTATCGGCAGCGCCGATAATGGTTTGCCATAATGCTTCGGTAGGCACTACCGCCACGTTATGTTGTTTGGTCAACGCCACCAGCGGCGCCATATCTTCAGGGGTTAACACCGTAGCAAAACCATCCAGCGCCGCCATATAGCCATCGAGATGATCGATAGTCCGACTACCCAAAGTGATAGCCTGCTCAATGCCAACCGCCTCCGGCACATGGCCGGCAAAATCAATATTTTGCTTATTGGCTTCAGCCGCTATCGCCTGATAATGCTCCAGGCTTAAACCAGGGTGGATTTTCAACAGGTCCCAGCCTTGCTGCTTATGTTCACGCACCCGCTGCCGCGCTTGTTCAATCGACGTTACCGTGTGCTGATTAAAGCTGGGGCCGGCCAGATACAAGGTCGGGCCAAGGCGCTTACCCGTGGCGATATCCTCTTTAAGCTGCAACTGCCGGTCATGGCCCAGCATACCGCGCACGGTAGTAACGCCTCCGGCCAGGTACAGCGTTAATACATCGTCCAGATAGCGCTTGGGCACACCACTGAAATCAGCCAGCGGCGGCACATGGCCATGCATCTCGGCCAGGCCTGGCATCAGGAACCGGCCGGCGCCGTCAATCAGTGTTGCGCCTTGCGGTATTGCAAGCTCGTTAGCAGGGCCAACGGCAATAATCCTGTCGCCTTGCACCACTACGCGCTGCTTGCGCAGCACCTGCTGTTCAGCTGCAACCGGCTCGTTATACATCGGTAACACATGCACCTGGTCAAATACGAAATAACGTTGTTGAACTGATGGTTCAGCTTGCTCAGCCTGCTTGCTTTGCGCGGCAGCGCTGACAGACGGCAACGCCAGAACCAGCACCATAAAATAACTACACCGGAATAATAATGTTTTCAGTAACATGGTACCGTGCCTTATGCCGTCATCAGAGCTTGCTATGATGAACAACCCTCTGTATTTTGGCAATGCCTGATAAAATGATGAGCAATGCCAGATATGATGTTTGTCACTGACCAAACATTTTCTTTGCCCGCTCGGCAATTTCTGCGTCAGTCAGATCCTCAGTATGGGTGGCAAACATCCAGCGATGACCAAAAGGGTCAACCAGACAACTACTGCGATCGCCCCAAAACTGATCAGCCACTTCTATTGAGAGCTTAGCACCAGCCGCTGTGGCCTGTTTAACCAGCGCATCAACATCTTCAACATAAATCATCAGGCTAACCGGGCTGTCGCCCAGCATATCCGGGCTTTTACTACACCACTCATCGCTTTGCTCGCTTAACATAAACAGCGCAGCACCAATTCGCATTTCGGCATGCATTACCGCGCCATCAGGCATATCCATCCGACTGATAAGTTCTGCGCCATAGGCTTTTTGATAGAAATCAATGGCTTTAGCGGCACCCTTAATTGTTAAATAAGGGATGGTCGAAGCATAATTTGGTGGAATAGGTAGAATAGACGCCATTTCAGTCTCCTTCTGTTGAGTTTCAGGCTTTACCAGTATAGCGGCTTTATGGTTGGCCGGCGTATCAGGCTACTTTGCTGAGTGCTCTTTTGCTGTTAAATAATCCAGGGTATTTACCATCTCAAATTTTGGGCTGCGACCAATAAACTCCCGCAGCATTGCGGTATGAGCTGCCCCCATTAAAATCAGTACCCGGTCATCGCTGCTCATGGGGATCCTATTTAAATTAGTATAGATTTTCATATTACGCAGATAAAACTGCGCCGCCTGCTCTGCGCCTTCAAAGCCATCACCAATGCCAACATAAAACAGTTTATCGGCATTGGTATTAAGCATGTAATCCAGCATTAGCGGGTGATTGGTTAACTGTAATTGCTCCAGCAAAGACAGCTGTTCAAAACGCTGATTAACTTCAGCTAACCCGGGATAATGCAGAAAAGGCTGATTGGTTAATTGCAAATAGGTATCTCGGTCTACTGAATTTGTTAGCTCAGGGCTATGCTCAATAAAATCTCCCAGGCTGTAGTTGTACCCTAAATGGTTATCGATACCATATACCTTGTCGAGGCCACTTAATCTGGCGACATCAAAGCCCAGCATACTCAGCTCACCATAGCGGGTATTCAACACTTTCGGATCCGCTAAAAATGCCTGATAGGCCTGGTTCATCGTCGTCATATCCTCCGGTAAAAACTCAAGGCACACAATGGTCGGTTTAAATTGGGCAATTAATTTGGCGATGTCTTTAACCGCTTGCTGGTTAGCCTGCTTATGTTCATCAAAATTAACGACATTGGCGTCACTGCTAGCACCAAAATGAAAACTGCCTACATTTAACACTTTAATTTTATTGCCAGCGCCAGGCTCTGCGTCAGCCAGTAAAACAGAAGGAGTTGAACTACTGCAACCGACAAGGCAAAGCGCGAGTAAAAATAAGATATTTTTCATTTATTTAGACCATCTGTTGCATAGCAAACCAGCATAGCCAACATTGGCAAGAGCAGCAATAGCATCAGTGGCGATAAATCAGCTAGCGAATAACATTAAGGGTCAGATCCAATTGTTGCAGTTGTCTGCCCGGCAAAATGCAGCAGCATCACATTGCAATTGGGATTTTATACGGTTAACCGCTAAACTTTGTTTATCGATATTTACTTAGCGAGATTTAATATGCGTTTGTTATTACTGCTGGTTCTGGCTATTAGTGTGAGTGTTGTTCCGCTGCGGGCGCCGGCGGCAGAAGATCAGCATGGCTATATTGGGAATCATGGAATGGTGTTATTTGCTGCAGATGATATTTTGCTGGCGTCACATTTACCGCTTTATCAAGCACCACATAATTATCAGCTTATCTATCAGATAACCCTGCCGCCGACTGAGCATAAAGCGGTGTTGGCTACACTGCAAAAAAGACAGCAGATGACCTTGCTGCCACAACAATTCGATTTGCGCCAACTAATCGCAGGACAAAACATCAATATTAAGGCCACGGTATATCATGGCCATTTTGAACGAGGTGGCAGTGTCTGGTTTGATCAGGTGCCGGTAAACTTTGCCCGCCAGCTTTATATACGGCCAATAGTGCAACCGGGCAGCGCAACTGAAGCTCGGTATGACGTGCTAAAAATTAATCAGAGCTATTTTTTAATCCATCAGATTGCTGCTAACCCGAGCTATGACCAGATATTGCGCACGGAACGGCCCCTTACTGAACCGCTGATATTAAAAGCGCCGGCTGATGTGACAGCGTTGCAGCAACTAAATGCAATGGGTATTGAGGCGACTGAAGTGTATCTGGAAACCACCGATTTTCAGTAATAATTGAGGGCGCAACTTATATCATGAGCGAGACCTTGTTGTTGATAACATAAGCTATTTCAGTTGCTGTTGTAATAAGGTCACCAGCGGCTGAAACTCTGCTTTATTTTTATCGTTCAGGTCAATTAAGGCCTGATGAGCGCGTAAAATCATCTGGCCTTGCTCCTGCTCACTGTAATGTTGAGCCCCAATGCTGGTCATGTCAGCTGTCACGTTAGTTGGCTGCTGCACAATCTGAAAAGCCTGATCCAGGCATAAGCTAAACAGTAACTCATTAATTTCATTTTGAGTTGAAAAAAGAGTGGGTTTTGCCAGGTGTTGTTGCTGACAGTAGCGAGCCAGACTGGCCAGTAAACCGACGTAGGTACTGTCGATAAATATCGCCTGATTTAAATCAATAACCACCTGGTCGCACTGGATAGGCGCACTGAATACGCGTTCAATTAAATCATCCATACCGGTAGCATTGGTATAGCGTAGTTCACCACACAGCTTGAAATAACAACAGTTATCAATGTTGGCAAACAGAATTTGAGATGACTCACTCATGGGTTACTCGCTTAGCGGATTATCAGGCGGATCAGTAACGTCCCGGCTCAACTTTAGTATAGTCAGATCATCGGGCAATGTTTGTCTGGGATCAATATTCAGTGCCTGCAGCAAGCCTGCAATATCCGTTGCGGCAATGCTCTTATCGAGCAGAAACTGCAGCTTTGATTCCGTTGTGGACTGAGGCAGCAAATCTAACAGGCCATCTGAGCACAGCACAATGCCACTATGTTCAGCCAACGTCAGCTGTTGGTTGCGATACTCGCTAAAATCGAACATGCCTGCCGGTGTGCTTTTGAGCTCAAGATAGTTTGCCTGTTGCTGTTGCTGCACTAAGGGCCAGGGATAAGCACCAGCATTAGCGTAGGTAAGCGTATTGCTGCGGGTATCTAATACGGCGTAAAACAGCGCAATATACTTTGTGATGTTTTCCCGCAGCAATTCGCTGTTTAACGTGCCTAGCATCGCCGCCGGATCGAGCAACGTATCGGCATTGCCGCGTTGATAACGCTCATAATATGAGCTGACAAAACGCTTTAAGTAAACCGTAACAAAGGCAGAGGCCACGCCATGCCCTGACACATCTGCGATATAAAACACCACCCGGTGCGGATCGGCATTAAAATAATCAACAAAGTCACCACTCATGTATGCCGAAGGAAAAAGTGCATGACTAAATTGATATTCACCACAGCGAAACCGCTCTGGCGGTAACATTTTAAACTGTACCTGTTTACCTGCCCGCTCGCCTGCTTCCAGCTCAGCCAGCGATTGCTGAAGTTGCTGATTACTAACTGCCAGCTCTGCTGTTCGGGCCTGGACCTTCGCCTCAAGAGTATCGTTAAGTTTGGCCAGCTCAGCAATAGCGGTATAGGCGCGCAGCGCCGACAATACCGTGGTGGTTAAGCGTTGGACCGTGAGCTCTGTTTTAGCCCGGTAATCATTAATATCGTAATCCTGCACTACTTTTTGTTCTGGCGCCTGGCCAGCCTGACCGGTTCGTAACACAATCCGTACTAAATGATTTTGTAAAGTATCGCGAATATAGTGCACCAGCGTCAGCCCGGCGTCATCGGTTTCCATTACTACATCCAGTAAAACCAATGCAATATCATGATTACTGGCAAGGATCGGTTTTGCTTCGCTTGCACTGAACGCACTGATAAATTTAAGCTTGTGGTTTTGAAAATTAAAATCACGCAGTGCCAGCAATGTTACCTTATGAATTTCTGGATCATCATCAACAATAAGCACCGTCCAATACTGATGCTCAGTTATCGGCGCGTTGTTGTCTTCTGCAAACAGCATTAGCTCGGAATGAGCAGCCGATTCTTCCAAAGCTGAAGTGCTATTGTTTGGAGCAACGTTGTGAACCATCCCACGCTTCCTCACATTAATAAATGTGCTTACTGACGGTAGCATAGTTAAGCAACCGCGAAAACACCCAACTTTCAGATCCTGAAAACACATCTTTACCCTAGTAAAAATTACCGGCTAAGGGGTTAAAGTATGAAATAAATGCGCTGTTCAGTATCCCCTGGCCGTGGGTTTAACGGATAACCAAAATAAACGTGATCCACATTAAAATACATAATATCAATAAGTTAATCTGTCACTTTATTTATTTAAAAACCAAAATTTCAGATTGGCCTGCTTGCTGCAGCAGTAGCGTTGTCCTGACAGCAGGATGGCAGCGGCAGCCAAACGTTGCTATCAACATCCGCTGTAATTTTTAATTAGAATGGAGAACGCATCTTATGGCACAGTTAAATAATCCAGAAATTAAACATGTACATGACATTATTCAGGTACTCAACAGTGGTATTGATTTTTACGGTGATGCGAAAGAAAAAGTAGATGACGATCAACTGGCACAATTTTTTGACCGGATGCTGAACGCAAGGCGGCTGATAAAAGAACGCCTGCAACCGTTCGCTATTGCAGAAGATGGTGAGCGTGAAGATGGCTCAGCCTTTACCGTCGAGGCCCGCAAAGTATATACCAAGGTCATTGGTGCGATGTCATCTGATAAAGAGCATACTTATATCAGCCAGCTGGAAGAAGTAGAAGACAAAACGTTGGAAGAGTTGAAAGCCGCATTAAAAGAAAACCAGCCGCCACAGTTTGAGACGGCCCTGCGCCAGTCATTAACAACGATGCAGGAGTGCCATGATGAAATGCGGGCACTGAAAAAAGCAACCAGCCACTAACTGGTTTAAAAACTAAAAAAACGGCCGTTCAGGCCGTTTTTTCTTCCTGATACTGCTGGCTTACTGCAGGCTCGCCTGGCAAACAGTCAGTGAATACCGTGGCGCTGCAACCAAAGTTCCAGTAAGGTGGCCTGCCACAATTTTGAGCCAAATTTGCCAGTGTAATGTTCCGGTGCTGCCAGCATGGCATCAATATAGTTCATATTAAACAGCTTACGGGCTCTGGCTTCCGGCTGACTGAATACCTCTTTAGCCAGCTCCAGATATTCGCCCTGCATCTGGCGCAGGGCCGGTACCGGGAAATAGCCTTTTGGACGATCGATAACGGCACTGGGTATAATATCTCTGGCGACCTGCTTTAACAAATACTTACCGCCATCGCGCAGTTTTAAAGGGTGCGGGATCTGAAATGCCAGCTCGACCAGTTCATGATCCAGAAAAGGCACCCGCGCTTCCAAACCGAAAGCCATGGTCATGTTATCGACCCGTTTTACCGGATCATCGACCAGCATCACCGAAGTGTCCAAATGCAGCGCTTTATCTACCGGCAAGCGTGCACCACAATTGGCAAAATGGTGTTGCACCAGCTTAAGCGACTCGTTACTCAGACAGAATTCCGGTGCCAGCACTTTCGACAGCGCTTGTTCATCCCACGAAAAATAGGCCTGTGCATAGCGCTCTGCTGCATCCTGTTCTGAAACATCGGTCATCGGTGGATACCAGTGATAACCGGCAAACACCTCATCTGCGCCCTGGCCGCTTTGCACCACTTTAACATGCTGGCTAACTGCCTGAGCTAGCAGATAAAAACCGATAACGTCGTGGCTGACCATCGGCTCAGACATTGCATCTATGCAGGGCCGCAAATGCTCTAATAAGGTACCGTGCCGGGCAAAAATCTTGTTGTGCTCAGTATCGTAATGACCGGCAATAATGTCAGAGTATTTGAATTCATTACCCTCTTCTTCTGCCACATTGTCAAAGCCAATCGAAAACGTATGCAACTTTTTCTGGCCCAGTTCGCTTAGCATTCCTACCAGCAACGATGAGTCAACCCCGCCGGACAGCAATACACCTACCGGCACATCGGCTTCCAGCCGGCGTTTGGCACTGCTAAATAAAGACGCTTTCAGTGCCTCCTGCCAGTCCTGTTCGCTGCGCTTGTCGCTGTCGTCTACTTTGCTGTTCAGCTGCCAGTAACAGCCCTGGCTTATTTCACCGTCAGCACTGACTTTTAACCAGTGCCCTGGTAGCAATTTATGCACATTGCTAAATAAGGTGTCTGCGCCAACAATGGCCCGGAACGACATATACTGATGCACGCCTAACGGGCTTAATTTTGCCGGAACTTCCGGACATTTTAATAAAGATGGCAGGGTTGATGAAAACCAGAAACCCGTTTGATTATGGTGATAATACAAGGGTTTTATTCCCAACCGATCGCGGGCAAAAAAAGTACTGTTGCTGTCACGATGCCAGATTGCAAAGGCAAACATACCATTAAAACGGCTCATGCATTGCTCCTGCCACTGGGCATAAGCCTTCAGAATTACTTCGGTATCACTGGTGGAAAAGAACTGATGCCCCAGTTGCTCCAGCTCCTGTCGCAATGCTTTGTAGTTGTAAATACAGCCGTTAAATACGATGGTCAGCCCCAGGCGGGCATCATGCATCGGCTGGGCCCCTGCTGCTGTTAAGTCAATGACTTTCAGCCGCTGATGGCCAAAACAGGTATTCCCTTGCGCTGTTAACCCCCAGCCATCCGGGCCACGCGGTGCCAGACACTCCAACATTGAATTAACATAGTGACTTGACGCTTTACCCTGAAAATTTACTTCTCCTGCTATTCCACACATACTAACCCTCTGATTAAATTATCAGTTGCCACCGGCTTCGCTTCAGCTGAAAGATAACCAGGATAAGCAATCTGATTGAGTAGCAAATCTACACTTGTGATCATTCCCTTTACTGAAAAGCTTAAGTTTAGCTATAAATCTGAATTTTTGGAGGAAGAAACCGATTTTTGTCGCTATGCTAAAGTTAACCTTAAAGCAACAATTAGTGAGAGAACACTAATATGAATATTTGCATCTTATCTACGGACCAGGAACAGGACGATCAACGATTGCTCGATGCAGCCAGAGCAAAAGGCCACAAAGCAGAACGCTATAACATTCGCGATATCAGCATGGTACTGACCAGTGAAAAACCGGTTATTTATTGGCGGGATCAGGAGATAACCAAAAGCCTCGACGCCATTATTCCACGATTGAACGTCAATTTTACCGATTACGGCACCAATGTGTTGCAGCAGTTTATTTGCAGCCAGACTTATGTCAGTGAGTCGCCTGCTGCACTGCGCCTGGGACGGGACAAACTTAAAAGTCTGCAATACCTGCTGGCCAGGGGCCTGCCATTTCCGGCGACCGGTATTGCCTATACCCCGCAAGGGTTCCGGCAACTGGCCAAAACCATTGGTATACCGATGATTGTTAAATTAATTGAGAGCACCGAAGGCACTGGTATTTTCCTGGCTAAAAATCTAAAAGAGATGGATAACATCGTTAAAACCTTTGGTCAGCTTGGTGCCAGCTATATTATTCAGTCTTTTATTACCGAAGCGGCCGGTACTGATGTCAGAGCTTTTGTGGTTGGCGGCAAAGTCGTGGCCGCAATGTGTCGCCGCTCCCAGGATGGCGACTTCAGATCGAATGTCGCACTCGGCGGTCGCTCAGAGCCTTATCAGCTGACCGCCAGGGAACAAGAAATAGTACTGTCAGCAACAGCAGCCATCGGTATCAATGTCGCTGGTGTCGATTTTGTCCGCTCTGATTCCGGGCCAATGCTGCTGGAAGTTAACGTTTCACCGGATTTTACCGGCGAGCAGGGCATTGAAAATATAACCGGCGTCAATATTGCCGATGCGATAATCGACCATGTGGTCGGCAGGGTGTGCAACTTTTATCAGCATCACTATACTAGTGCTACCGTACTTGAATCACCACGGGGGATTTTATGTGCCGATGGATAGCCTACACTGGCAAACCAGTTTATCTTGATACCCTTGTTACTAAGCCAGATCACTCACTGGTGGTGCAAAGCCGACACAGCCAGATGAATTTCACCACCAGTGGTGAACTGCTCAGTATTAATGGCGATGGCTTTGGCATTGGCTGGTACGACGAACGCGAAGAGCCAGGTTTATTTAAAGATGATCTGCCTGCCTGGCATAATACTAATCTTGACAGCTTATGCCATCATATAAAGTCACATACCTTTCTGGCCCATATCAGAGCCTCGACTACCGGTGATATTCAGCGGGCTAACTGTCACCCGTTCCGGTATAGAAACTGGATATTTCAACATAATGGTCACGTCAGCCACTTCAATAAAATACGTCGTGCGCTGCAAATGAAGATTAGTCCTGAACTCTTTCCGCTGCTGCAAGGCACTACCGACAGCGAAACCTTTTTTTATCTGGCTATTAGCTATGGCTTGCCAGACAATCCTAAAGCCGCAATGCAGAAAATGGTCAGAGAAGTATTGCAGGTGCTGAACGAAACGGGTCAAGACGGCGTGCTTAATTTGTCATGTGCATTTTCCGATGGCAATAGACTATACACCTTGCGTTATTCGTATAATGAAGCACCGATGACTCAGTTTGTGTCAACAGATACCAATTGTATGCAGGAGTTTGCCAACAGCAAACCGCAAATACCAGCGGGAAGCACCATAATTGTCTCTGAACCACTGGATGACATTAGTGATAAGTGGACAAAGATCCCAAATAACTCTTTTACTACTGTGTTCCAGAACGAAGTGAAGACAGAACGCTTTCTTGATGATTAAACAGCATGTCGCTGTTTACAGTCATCTGATTAGCCACAAAAAAACGGCCGATGCAGGCCGTTTTTGTAACAACAATGATTAACTGTATTCGGTTTCGGTTTCGGTTTCTGAAGGCGGAGGTGGCAGCATATCCTCGCGGCTAATGCCCAGCACTTCAGCAATAGCACTGGCAACATAAACTGACGAATATGTCCCCACCGCAATGCCAAATAACAGTGCAGTCGCAAAGCCGTTAATCAACGCCCCACCCAGAAAGAACAGAACAACCAGCACCAACACGGTGGTCAACGAGGTTACCACCGTGCGGTTCAACGTGGTGGTGATGGCGTGGTTTATGGTTTCATCGACCGTCGCATCCCGCAGTTTGCGAAAACTTTCCCGCAGCCGGTCAAATACGACTATGGTATCGTTAATTGAGTAGCCTATCAGGGCCAGAATAGCGGCAAGTACTGTTAAATCGAACTCCAGCTGCAATACTGAAAACAGCCCGACCGTTAATATGACATCATGCGCCAGCGACAGTACTGCCCCCACCGACAAGCGCCATTCAAAACGCAGGGCAACGTACAGTAAAATGCCAATAAGTGCGACCAGCAAAGCCATGCCACCATCCTGCTTCAGCTCTTCGCCAACGCTGGGCCCGACAAATTCAACCCGGCGCAGCTCTACCGGCACGGTTTGCTGATAATTCAGCGCCTGCAGCACGGCCTGCCCTACTTTTTCCTGCGCCAGATCGGGGCGCAGCGGAATACGGATCAGCACATCTTTACTGGAACCAAACAGTTGAATTACTGCATCAGGATAACCGGCAACGGCCAATGTTTCGCGCATCGCCGTTAAATCTGCTGGCTGGTGCAAACCCACTTCAATTACCGTGCCGCCGGTAAAATCAAGGCCCCAGTTAATACCGTTGCTGAAAATTGACGCCAGAGAGCCCAGTATCAGCAAAGCTGACAACACTAACGCCGGCCATTTAATCCGCATAAAATTAACCGGCTGGTTAAACTTAAATAATTGCATACATTACTCCCTACAGCGGCAGTGACTGCAAACGGCGGCCACCCCAGAACAAGTTAACCAGCAAACGGGTACCTACTACGGCCGTAAAGATGGAGGTTAAAATACCGATGGCCAGAGTAATAGCAAACCCTTTGACCGGGCCACTCCCCACCCCAAACAGAATAAGCGCGACCAGTAAGGTGGTAATATTGGAGTCAGCAATGGTTGAAAACGCCCGCTCATAGCCCAGATTAATGGCTTGTTGCACGCTGCGCCCCTCGGCCAACTCTTCCCGTATTCGCTCAAAAATAAGCACATTAGCATCAACCGCCATACCAACCGTCAGTACTATGCCGGCCATGCCCGGCAAAGTTAATGTTGCCCCAGGGATCATCGATAAAAAACCGACTATCAATACCAGATTTGCTGCCAGTGCCACATTGGCTACCAGGCCGAACGCTTTGTAATACACCAGCATAAACAGCACAACTGCAGCCAGTCCCCACTGAATGGCCGCCAAACCCAGGGCGATATTTTCTTTGCCTAAGCTCGGGCCGATAGTGCGCTCTTCAATCACCTGAATAGGCGCTATCAGCGCACCAGCACGTAATAAACTGGCCAGATGCTGCGCTTCTGCCGGGGAACCTAAGCCAGTGATGACAAAATCACGCCCCAGACGCATGGTAATGGTGGCGTCATTAATCACCTCCTGCTGCTTCACCAGTACCGCTGTACCATCAGCATTAAGCTCGGTGCCGGGTTTATATTCAATAAAAACCGTTGCCATTCTGCGGCCCACCGCACTTTTTGACGCCTCCGACATTAAATTGCCACCTGCGGTATCCAGTTTAATGTTGACCTGAGGCTGGCTATATTCGTCATAGCCGGAAACAGCATCAATAATATGATCGCCAGTTAACAGCACCCGTTTTTCCAGTAATACTGGCCGGCCATCGGCACTGTGGTAAAGATCAGCATTGGCGGATAACCGTCCTGCTACTGCAGCAGCTAAATCACTGTCAGTATCAACCAACCGAAATTCCAGGGTTGCGGTAGCACTTAATATTTCCTTAGCCTGGGCAGTATCCTGTACGCCGGGTAATTGCACAACAATCCGGTCTGCGCCCTGGCGCTGCACTACCGACTCGGCAACGCCAATCTCATTCACCCGGTTGCGCATAATCGTGATGTTCTGTTCAAGCGCATAATTACGGATCTCGCGCTGCCGCTCTTCACTCAGGGATACCAGTAAACTCAGGTTTTCAGCGTCATCTGTTATCACAAACTGGTTATCTTGCTGGCTTAACAACGTTGTCGCTTCTTTCAAATCTTCAGACTGACGAAAACTGAGCGTAATCTGCCCCTGCTCCAAGTCAGCTTTAACCCTCAGATAGCGGATATCAGCCTGACGTAAGTCGCTGCGAAAGGCACTGACCATATCATTCAGGTGTTTATCCAGCGCAGCCTGCATATCAACTGCCAGCAAAAAGTGTACGCCACCGCGCAGGTCCAGTCCCAGCTTCATTGGCGTAGCGCCAATTGCCGTTAACCAGGCAGGCGTGGCCGGCATCAGGCTCAGGGCGCTGGTGTAATGAGTGCCTAATACATTTTTTGCCTGATCAAGTGCCTGCAGTTGCTGCTCGGCATTACTAAAACGGGCAATTATTTTACCGTCCTGTAACGCTACGGATGTTGCAGTAATGCCGGCGTCAATAAAGGATTGCTCCAGCTTGAGCCGGGTTGGCTCGGTAATTGTACCGCCGCGGCTGGCACTGATGTTAAGTGCCGGCTCTTCCGGATATAAATTGGGTAATGCATATAGCAAGGTTAGTAACAGCATGCCGATAACGACCAGATATCGCCATGCCGGATTTTTATTTAACATTTAATTTGTCCTTCACATACTCAGCACCACTAAAGCAACGTTAGCTATGCTATAGCGGGAAAAAATGGGCAACGGATCGTTGCGGTTTGAGTTTTACAGTGAAATAAAGGCGGGAGGCGCGCGGGCGGAGTAAGATTGACTTAAAGCAGAAATGGCAACCCATTGCCGACTTATCTCAGCGGCAGAGCTCGCCAGCTGAAAAGTAAATTGATTGTCAGGTATTATTGCTGCTGGCGGCTCATCATCGTCGCTATTGTCAGCAGCTATCGCTTGTTGATGAAGCGCAGAAGAAATGGCAGGGTTGAGTCCTTGCAGCTGGGTATCTGCCAGCCGTTCCAGCCCATTGCCATACACTGCCAATGCTTGCGGTGATGACAATAAAGCCAGATAAACCAGAATGGCAAAGCCAGTGAACCAGCGCATAAAACCTCATAACAGACACAGGCGGACAGCGACAGGCGGATGTCGTTAACCTGCTTGCACTATCATGAGGCTTAGCGTTTAAAGAAACAAGCCACTGCTAAACAAATAACGAAAAGTTAGTAGCGCTTTTATCGTCGCAGCAGGCAGTAGTCTCTGTACCGCTTATTTTTCCGGTTTGTCGGAATTAACCAGCGACAACTGATATACATCATGCCGGCGGTCTTTCATGGTATTAACACTGCCATGGGTATGCAGCTCTTTTAATAAATCCAGATTAACGTCAACAATTAGCAGCATTTCGGAATTAGGGGTCGCTTCAGCTTTAATCCCGGTAGTCGGAAAAGCAAAATCTGACGGCGTAAATAACGCCGACTGGGCATACTGAATATCCATATTATTAACCCGCGCCAGATTACCTACTGCCCCGGCAATGGCCACATAACACTCATTTTCAATCGCCCGGGCCATCGCACAGTGCCGGACCCGGGTATACCCGTTCTGGGTATCGGTTAAAAAAGGCACAAACAGGATGTTCATTCCCTGATCTGATAACAAACGCGCGTACTCCGGAAACTCAACATCGTAGCAGATCATAATGCCAATTTTACCGCAGTCAGTATCGAACACTTTCACCTTATTGCCGCCGTGCATGGCCCAGTTGCGCTTTTCAGCCGGGGTAACATGCACCTTATCGTATTGCTCCCAGCTGCCATCCCGGCGACACAAAAAACCACTGTTATGCAGCTTGCCATCGTAGATGCACGGCATACTGCCGGTAATAATATTGATGTTATAGGCAATAGCAAACTCAATGAATTTTTCACGGATAGTATCGGTATATTTTGCCAGCTCGCGAATGCTTTGGGTGACACTTAAATGGTTATAATGCTCCATCAATGGCGCAGCGAATAACTCCGGGAATAGAATAAAATCGCTTTTATAGTCGGATACCGCATCAACAAAAAACTCCATCTGCTCAAACAGCTGGTTGATGTCTTTCATATTGCGCATTTGCCACTGCACCAGGCCCAGTCGTACTTCAGCTTTAGGGGCATTAATTAATTTTACTGATTTGGTGTAGTAAATATTGGCCCATTCCAGCAAGGTGGCATATTCCTGCGACTGCACATCGCCGGGAATGTAACCGGTCAGTAACTTACGGACATGAAAGCCATTGGCCAGCTGAAAACTGAGTACCGGATCATACAGCTCTTTGCTTTTAACTTTTTCAATGTATTGTTTTGCGGTCAGTTTGTCGGAATGCTGCTGATAATTCGGCATTCTGCCGCCAGCCATAATGGCGCGTAAATTTAAGTTCTCGCAGATCTCTTTGCGAACATCGTACAGCCGCCGTGCCAGACGCAAGCCACGGTACTCCGGATGAATAAACACTTCTATGCCGTACAGCACATCGCCATTATGGTCATGATTATCAAAAGAAAAACCTGAAACAATCTGCTCGTAGGTATGATCATCACTGAATTTTCGGTAATCAATAATCAGCGAAAATGCACAACCCACAACTTTACCGTCAACACAGACACAGATCTGACCTTCAGGAAACTTGGTTAGCAAGGTATCGACTCTCTCTGCCGTCCAGCTTAATAACGGCCCCGCCTGATACACCTGTTCGGATGCTGCGCGCAGCTCTTTCATATCCTCATTGGTCAGATGGCGGATTTCGACATGATTAGCTTCCATAACAGTTCCTTCAATTAATTAAAATTCTGCCGGGTTGGTCAGGCTCATTTGCTCAGCAGTGAATGGGTGGATAAAGCTGATGTTGCAAGCATGCAATAACAAACGCCCGGCCTGAGCGATATTATCTGGCGTACCATACAGGGTATCACCCAGTATGGGGTGACCTATGGCCCGGGTATGCAGCCGCAACTGATGCGAACGTCCGGTAACCGGCATCAGCAATAACCGGCTTTGCTGGCGCATGCTGTCTCGCTCTACTACCTGAAAGTGGCTTACCGATGCTTTGCCGCTTTTGCATATTTTATACAACGGCCTGTTTTCAGGATCAGCCGCTATCGGCAGATTAATCTCACCCTGTGTTTTTTCGACCAGCCCGGCCACTACCGCCTGATATTGCTTGCTGATACTGCGGGCCTGAAACTGCTTGCTTAGCTCAGACAAGGCGCGTTTGGTCAGCGGCAATAACACGATACCTGAGGTATCATAATCTAATCGATGCACCACAGACGCAGTGGGCCACTCGCGCTGTACCCGGCTTATCAGGCAATCTTTATTTGCCGGATGGCGGCCAGGCACCGTTAATAATTTGGTGGGCTTGCTGACTACCAGCAGCTGTTCATCTTCGAACAACAAGGTAAACGGCTGCTCAGTAGCCGGGAGCACTGCCAGTTCTGATAGGTCTGTCATTTAATAACACCCACTCGCCAAAATAGTAAAATACATTCGCCGCTTTATGGCTATTATGCCTGATAAGCGGTTTGTCTGCAGCGCAAAATCCGTTATGCTGCTGGCCGGATTGATTACTGCTCTCAGGTTATGGCCGATACCTTTATCTATTCTCCCCCAACTGAGCCCTGGCTTGATATTTTATATCAGGACAAAGATATCATTGTGCTGAATAAACCCAGTGGTTTGTTAACCAATCCTGGCCGGGGGCCCCATTTAGCGGACTGTCTGTTAAGCCGGGTTCAGGCTGAGTTTGCATTGGCGCAACTGGTTCACCGGCTTGATCTCAGTACTTCAGGCATCGTGGTTATTGCGCTGCGACGTAAAGCCGAGCGCGAGTTAAAGCGCCAGTTTGCCGAACGAATAGTTAAAAAACGTTATCTGGCGGTAGTCGCTGGCCATTTAGCCGCTGACAGTGGCAGTATCGATTTGCCCCTGACTGTAGATGTCGGGAATGAGCCCCGTCAAAAAGTCTGTAAGCTGACGGGCAAAACCGCCCTGACCCACTACAGGGTATTGCAAGCGTTACCCTCTGCCTCGCTGTTGGAACTGCTGCCGGTTACCGGACGCTCGCATCAGTTGCGGGTCCATATGCTGGCGCTGGGCCATCCGATCCTTGGTGACGCCTTTTATGCAACGGAGCAGGTGCAGGCTGCTGCGCCCCGTTTACTGCTGCATGCGGCAAACTTACAGTTACAGCAACCCTACTCCGGAGAGACCCTTCAATTTACTGCAGATACTGACTTTGTTTCTGCCAGCGGCAGCCTGAACTGGCCCGTCAACAATTTCTGAACATCTCATCTGGTAAATTTAACTGGGCAGACTATAGTGATGGTACCTGCCATCGCAGCTGCATTTGGTAAGGCACACTAATAACAATAAAACAGGAATTTACTATGAGTATGCTCGGAGAGTTTAAAAGCTTTGCCATGCGCGGCAATGTGGTTGATATGGCGGTGGGGATTATTATTGGCGCTGCTTTTGGCAAAATTGTTTCGTCTTTTGTCAACGACGTTATCATGCCGCCCATTGGCGTAATGCTGGGTGGGGTAAATTTTCGCGATTTAGCAGTGGTCATTCAACAAGCGACCGAAAGTCAGGCCGAAGTAATGATTAAATATGGCATGTTTATCCAAAGCATTATTGATTTTATTATTATAGCTTTGGCGGTATTTGTCGGAGTAAGAGCAATGAATTCGATGAAAGCAAAAGAAGAGGCCAAGCCGGTAGCGGTAGCGGAAATACCGGAAGATGTTAAGTTACTGGTAGAAATCCGGGATTTATTGAAAAAGTCTTAGCCGTGATTTCACCAGGTTAGTGGCATAAAAAAACGTCTCCTAATGAGACGTTTTTTATTTCTCTAAGCACAATGTTTTCGGCAGCAATACCCGATTGTGCTCGCCGCAGCAACTCGCCCTACTGCCTGCGGTAGGGCTCAGACACTCTGCGCCGACAAAATCGGGTTTCCTGCCTCATCACTGGCTTATCTGCTTCCTACAAGTTCTGCTCAAATAACTTATAAATACGCCGGTATTCGTCCAGCCAGCTACTGGGCTGCCGGAAACCGTGCGGCTCTACCGGATAAATCGCCGTTTCAAAGTCCTGTTTTTCCTGTTCAATTAAGCGCTGAACCAGCCGCACCACATCCTGGAAAAACACATTATCATCCACCATAGGTGCATTAATCAGCAGCGGCCTGGTTAACCCCTGGGTAAAATAAATTGGCGAGCTGCGCTCGTACGCGATCGGATCAATATCCGGGGTGTTCAGGATATTAGACGTATAAGGGTGATTGTAGTAAGCCCAGTCGCTGACCGGACGCAGTGCTGCGCCCGCCTGGAACAGGTCTGGCTGCTTAAACAACGCCATAAAGGTCATAAAACCACCATAAGAGCCACCGTAAGTGCCGACGCGCTTGCGATCAACATTGGCGTTATCCACCAGCCAGTCTACACCATCGGCTAAATCTTCAATCTCAGGCGTTCCCATCTGGCGATAGATTGCTGTACGCCAGTCCCGGCCATAGCCTTTTGATGCCCGGTAATCCATATCCATCACCACATAGCCTTGTTGCGCCAGCAAGTTATGAAATAAGAACTCACGGAAATAACCAGACCAGCCCAGATCACTGTTTTGCAGATAGCCCGCACCATGATTAAAGATGACTGCCCGGCGCGGCTCGCCCTGCTTGTAGTTTGCAGGGTAATACACTTTACTGAATATCGGCTGCTTAGCATGGTTGGAAGGCACTGCCACCACTTGCGGTGCAATTAACGGCAACTGTTTAAATTCAGCCGATACCGTGTCGGTCAATCTGACAACCTCCGCGTCTGGAGCTGCCGCCATTAGATATAAATCTTCCGGCATCAGGTTGCTGGAATGGGTTAATAGCAACTTTTGCTCATCGCCAGATAACGTGTAATCGGTCATTCCACCCAGTTTTGTCAGCTGCTCGGTGTTGTTGTTAGCCAAATTTAAACGGTATATTTCATATACGCCAGGGTGCGACGCATTCGCTTTAAAGTACAAATAGTTATCATCTGTGGTTAAGGTAGGATTGCTAACTTCAAAAGTTCCACGGGTCAACTTTTCTGCCTTACGGCTAGTTAACGATTTACGGTATAGATGTGAGTAGCCACTTTCTTCAGACAGAAAATACAGAGTGTTGCTGGTGTTTAGCCAGCCAAAATCATTAAAGGCGTAGTTTACCCAGGCGTTGTCATGTAAGCGATGTTGTGGCACCAATGCTTTCTTTTCAAAGTCAATTGTGGCAATCCAGCGATCTTTGTTGTCGAACGCTTTAAGCATAATGGCGACCTGCTCACCGCTACTGTGCCAGCGCATGGCGCTCTGACTCCAGTACCAGTCGGTCATCAAACCTATGTCCCGAATAACCTTAGCACTTTTATACTTTTCCCCGTTAGCTTTAGCGTTTTCGGCCTTGACCTCGGCCAGCACGTCTTCATTATAACCGGGTAAGCTGGTGTAACTTAGCGGATACTGACTGCCATCGGTTAACGATACCAGGATTAGCCGTTGCGGTTCAGGTTTAAAGTCATTAACCCGCCATCTTACCGGTTGCGCAGCAATATCGCCGGTTTGGGTAATATAATTAGGCATAATATCTTTATCATTGCGTGGCTTGGCCTTGCGCACGGCGACCAGTAAATAATCTGCTTTGGGTGATATGCTTGCGTCAACGATCTGTTGACCTTTACCAAAATAGGCAGCAACCGGCGCTAATGACGGATTTGCCGCGCGCAGTGCAGTTTCTGCTTGATACTGCTCAATTTTATCACGCTGCGTTTTTGCCACAAAACCGATAAGTTTTTGTTGTTCTTGCGCCAGATAACCGCTGGGAGCAGCAGGAGATGTTGGTTTGTCTTCTGTTTTTAAGCTGATCAGCTCGCTGCTTAAACCAGTGGTTAAATCTGTACTGTAATAGGTCCATCCCTGCCGGTAAACCAGTCGGTTATCCAGTAAAAACTGGGGCTCATTTTGAGTTGCATTACTGCGGGTCACTTGAATTATCTGGCCGTCAGCATTACGAACGAAAATATTCCCTTCAAACACCCAGGCCTGCAACCGCCGATCAGCACTGTACTGCACATGGGTACTGCCCATCTGATGTAATTGTGATAACGCTACTGCGCTACCATTATCATCAGCATTTAGCGCCCGCTGATACCAGTCACGCACTTCACTGCCTGGCCGTTTTTGCTGATAATACACCTGATTGCTGTCCGCACTCCAAAACGCATTTTCTGGCGAACGCCCCATCCAGTCAGGGTCTGCCATAATCTGCTCAAGGGTCAGCTTAATGGTGGGATCAGCCTGATAAAGCGATGTCACCGATACTGTTGCTTTATCCCAGGTTTGCGGTTCTGTTTTGGCTAAAGCCAAATTACTGCTTAGTAACAACGCCACAGTGACTGCTGCAAGCACCGTTTGGTGAAATAATTTCATAGTTTTAATCTTGTACTGAATTAACGACGCCCTGTTATACAAAGCCTTGAGCCGGAACGCAACCCGATGCGGCTGAATAGCAAAAGATCTGAGCTGGAATGCGCTGCCAGGCTAAATTATTGTCCAATAAATTTACAATTCGCTCCAATCAAGACAAGGCCCCATATTGTTGGACTAGCTTGACTCAGCGCCATAGAGTTGATTTCTTTATCAATTATTAGCGCGTACTTATTTACATTTAATCTGGCATTAAATATGCGTAACAAAGCATGCAGTAAGGCAAGGAGCACAGCTGTTGGCAACCCTGTCTGTTGAAACAGTTTGTCTAACTCTATTAAAAGGAGCTTTCTATGACTTTAAAACGTAAAATAATACTGGGTGTATCGACCTTGCTATTACTTGTTGCCGGATCAGCGCAAGCCGCGTTAATCCCATTTCAAACCTTTGTTGGAAATTACGGTGTGTCCACTGACGGCTGGGGGTCTACCAGCCAAAGTGGCACTATCAGTGCGCTAGTGCCAAATGGTGCGACCGTAGTGGCGGCATATCTGTATTCTTCAACTTTTGATAACCCAACTCTAGCAGATGTGGGTGGGACCCTCGCTGGTGAGACAATAAATTATGATACTAACCTCGGAACGATCCCGGCACCTGCCTGTTGCAACTTGACAGCTACCAGGGCCGATGTCACGTCGATTATAAAACCTCTGGTTGATGGTGGTCCCGGCGGAGTCTACAACTTTGATATTACTGAAACCTCCGATTTTCAGGATGGTTCAGCATTAGTAGTGGTTTATAGTGATCCTACTTTGGGTGTATCAACTGTGGGCATTCTTGATGGTTATGCCCGGGTTGATGGCGATACCACCTCGCTAAATTTTGCTGATCCGCTTGATCCCACGGCACCGGGCTTCTTTGCTCATATGATGTTGGGTATAGGTTTTAGCTGCTGTGGTCAAACGAATACTGTCGAAGTGAACGGCACGTTAATTACCCAAAACGCTGGTAATAACAATGATAGTGCAGACCCATCACTGGCCAACGGTAATCTGATTACTGTGGGCAGTTTCGATGACCCGTTCTCACCGTTAATGCCCGGATATGATGAAGATACTGAACGCTATAGCTTAACTGATTATCTGAGTACCGGTGATACCAGCATTACCATTGAAACGACCAATGCAACCAACAATGATAATATCTTTATGGCAGTATTTCATGTGTCTGGTGAAGCTGGCGTTAACGAGCCACCACCTGGCGTGTCAATTCCTGAGCCAGGTACCTTAGCACTGTTTGCGCTGGCAATGTTTGGATTGCGTCGACGCTTTAATAGTTAAAAAGCTATTAACCATATAAAAATGCGCGGCATTAATCCGCGCATTTTTTTCTTTAAATTATTATTTATATTCACTTACACAATATGTTTAAGCTGCAACTTTCTCGCTAAGCTTACCCAGTTGCTGCCGCGCTGCTGTCAATGCTTGCTGAGCCGCTTCTTCGCCCATATTCAAACCTTCTGCATATACAAAGTGCAGTTGGGTTAAACCGATGAAGTTAAAGAAACTGGTTAAAAACGGAGTTTGACTGTCGGCTGGCGTACCCTGGTATAGTCCGCCGCGGGTTGCCAGTATGATCACCGGTTTATCAGCCAGCAGGCCGACCGGCCCCTTATCAGTGTATTTAAAAGTGACCCCTGCCCGTGCCAACCGATCCAATAACGATTTAAGCTGCGATGGAATACCAAAATTGTACATCGGCACACCTAGCATAATAAGGTCAGCAGTCTGAACCTGATTGATCAAATTATCTGAATAGTGGGCAAGCTGCTGCTGCTCTGCGGTACGATCTGCGGCAGGTGTCATCCATGCAGCCAACTCTGCCATCATCAGGTGAGGTAGAGGTGCTGCATTTAAATCAATTTCTGTCAGGTTGATATCACTGCCAAGCTGATCAATAAAAGCCTTGCTCAGCTTGCTTGAATGGCCATTGTCACCGCTTATCGAGCTGTTTATTACCAGAACGTGTTTCATTATTTTCTCCTTTGAACGTATGCGCAGATGATACATCATATTTATAGAATGTTAATCGCATTAAACTGCAAGTTCCTTTCTATTTAATAGTTAAATAAGTTTTAAACCGCTGCCACGTACCAGGCGTATAACAATGAAATTCGAATAACAAATACGAGCCGGGACACATAAATATGTTGGAAACTACCGTGCTAAAAAGGCATCATGATGCTTTACCAAAGCAAAAGCGAATAAGCCAGCGGATGACCATTAATAGTGAAAACGAAACACGCACCGGACAATGGGAAGACGCCCTGACTTTGGTGGCGTTAAATCAGGACAAAGCGGCTTATGCTGAACTGTTCAGGTATTTTGCGCCGAGATTAAGAGCGTTCGGCATTAAAATGTTTGGCAATGAACAACAAGCAATGGAAATGGTGCAGGATGCTATGTTGAACGTCTGGCGTAAAGCCCGCTTGTTTGATGCGAGTCGTGGTTGTGCCTCTACCTGGATATTTACCATAGCGCGGAATGTGCGGTTCGATATGCTGCGTAAAAAACAAAGCCGCAAAGATGATATTAGCGCTGACGATTTGTGGTTTGATGGCGATTATCCCGAGCAGGAAAGTAACAGTAGTGATCATTGGGATACGATGTTAATGAGCGAAAAGCTCGCACCACATTTTGATGCATTACCCCCTGCACAGCGCATGGTAATGCAAAAAGTATATTTAGAAGAAAAATCACATCAGGAAGTGTCTGATGAACTGGCAATACCTTTAGGTACAGTGAAATCGCGGATCAGGTTAGCATTAGATAGATTGAGAGGGGCATTAGATGACACACGCAGTTAAATTTCATCCGGGATTAATGTTACTGGAACAATATGTGGAAGGTACTTTGTCTGCGGACGTAGCCCTTGCTGTGTCAGCACATATTGACTTGTGCCCACATTGCCAGCAGTTGAATAACGACATCACTAACGATCAGGCAGCCGTGCTGACTGAACAGCAGGTATCAGGCCGTAACGACGAACAGGAATGGAATCAGATGCTTGATTTTATTACCAATCAGCCAGTGTTGGCTGCGTCGGTGATTACTGATACGAAAGCAGCGCCGGTAGCAAGTGTTACGGTAAATGGTAAGACGTTTCAAATTCCAAGAGCATTGGCCAGACTGGCTGAGAATCAGAACAAATGGTTACATCTGGGTGGTATCGCCACCGCCAAGTTGCCCACAGCAGAAAAGCAGCATGTGTCGTTACTTTATATTGATAAAGGGACTGAAGTACCAAATCATACCCACCTCGGTTTGGAGATGACATTAGTGCTGGCTGGACGAATAGTCGACGAGAATGGCGAATATGGTGTTGGTGATTTACTGATTAACTCACCGGAAGACACCCATACACCAAGAACGCTGGCTGACGAAGATTGCTTATGTTTGTCTGTGCTTAGTGCACCTTTAAAGTTCAAAAAAGGCCTAACCCGGCTGTTAAACCCGTTACAACAGTTCTTCTATTAGTAAGACAAAGTTAGCTTGGTGGAGCAAGCGTAGCGCCGTGCAAACGGCGCTTTTTTTTTGCTGGATTATTTGGCCCGGCACTAACAACGCTATACTAATAGTGCCATACCGCCGTTTAAATTATACACCGTGTTAAAACCAAACCGGCGCAATACCTTGCACGCCAGCAAACTGCGATTTCCACTGCGACATACCAGCAATAATGGTTTGGAAGGTTCCAGCTGCTTACTGATAAGCGCATCGCATAATTTTGATAAAGGCACCGCTAATACTTTATTCACTGCCGGCAAGTGCTGTTGCAACGGCCCAGCGGTTTGTTCGTGGGGTTCCCGCACATCAACTACCTGCAATTGGGGCTGTTGGCTCAATACCTCGGCCAGTTCGGTCTTGTCTAACAGGCGAGTTGCATCTGTTATTGCTACTTCGACCAGACCACAGTAGTGGTGGCTTGCTTGCTGCAATTTGGCCGTTTGAGCATTTAATTGCTGTTGCCATTCATTAACCGGTTGGCCCGTCAGGACGTTATTGAATAACTCACTTTCCTGGCTGGCAAGGCGCAATGTAGTGGCAAAACGCTGGGCATAATCATGGCTGGACAATAATAATGTATCGGGATCGATCTGCGCAGCCAATGTCTGAATACTCTGCTGTAATGCAATAGCATCGCCGCCAGCCAAATCAGTACGGCCAATCCCTCCGGGTAAAATTAAGTCACCTACAAATACCGCCAGTGGCCGTTGTTCCCGTTGTAACATAATGCTGACCGCATTGGCACAATGGCCTGGGGTAGCCAACCGGGTAAGCTGATAGTCAGCCAGGGTTAACGCGTCTTCCCCCTCTGGCCAGCCTAAATTGTCACCGTTTTCCTGATAAAAATGTAGCGCCTGACGCAACAACATTGCTGCACTATTTTGTTGTCGATCGTGTTGTAGCTCTGACTGCAGGTCATGCTGCAAATCGTGTTGTGCATGTTGATGTGTTTCCAGAATAGCCAATAATCGCAGTTGCCGGCCTTGTACAATATTAATCATTCGGTTTACCAGGGCTGGCACCGGATCAATCACGACCGCCTGTTTTGCCTGCGCATCAATCAGCAAGTAGCTGCAACTGTCTTCATGCTTCAGCTGAAGCAAGCCATTTGCATGGATTTCCAACGTGGGGGTGGCGTCAGTTACAACCAGGCAGTGCTTATTAACCACCTCTTTTAGTGCGCTGATCGCTTTACAAGCGTCTGTGCATTCAGTGGCTGTCATTGCTGGCCCGAACGATAAGCGGATGGCTCCCTGACTTCGCCAGGCAGCCAGTCCCATAGCATCAAGCACAAAGCTGCTGGGTACCTTAGAACTGCACGCCGAGCCACTACTTATCCGGATGCCGGCCGCATCAAATAAATCCATAATTTCTTTACTGTAAAAACCCGGCACAGAAAAGTTTATCGTAGTCGGTACAATATATGGCGGTTCACTGTTTAGCACCAGCTCTGGAAAAACATAGCGCAGCGCACTGAGTAAAGCGTCCCGGTAATCCCATAACGTTTGCTCATTCTGAAAAACTTTGCCGTCAGTTTGCTGCAACTCGGCTAATACCGCTCCCAGGGCAGCAATCCCAGGTAAGTTTTCAGTACCCGAGCGTAAGCCACCTTCCTGACCACCACCGGCAATAAACGGCTGATACGGCGCACTGGCTCTGATATACAAGAAGCCGACCCCTTTAGGTGCGTACAGTTTGTGGCCACTAAATGGCGCATAATCAATGGTGGTGGTTGCCAGATTAAGCTGCATTTTGCCCAGCGCCTGCACACAGTCAACCAACCAGAATACGGCAGGGTTCGCCGCACGAATACAATGCTCCAGCTCCTGCAATTGCTGGCTAATGCCCGTTTCATTATTCGCTGCCATCGTACAGATAAGACCGGCGGCGGGCGCATGCTCTGTAATAAACCCTAACTCTAGCTGGCCGTTATGATCGACCGGAATCGCCATGACCGTGGCGCCCAGTTGCAACACCTCATTCCAGTGTTTCAGACTTTCAGGGACCGCTTTATGCTCGGTGGCGCCATATAACAGCAGCGTATCAGGTCCAATTCTGGCCTTAGCACGCAGTGCCAGCAATGCCGAAACCACACCACTTTGAATACCTTCAGTAGCGCCGGAGGTAAATACAATGCGACCGTTTCCGGCCCCCGTTACGGTACGAGCCAGATTTCTAGCTTGTTCCAGTGTTGCTTTTGCCTTAATGCCGGTGGCATGACTGCTGCTGGGGTTACCAAACTGCTGTTGCATGCACTGCATGGCCGCTACTGCCGCCGCCGGCAATACGGGCGTGGTGGCGTTATTATCTAAATAAATTTCAGCGGGTCGGGCCCGGGGGCTTACAGCTTTCGTTGTCATCGTCAGGCCTATTACGCACGGCAACGCCGCTTATAGCTAAAAGAAATATCTTATAACAAACATCATAAATGGCTTGGCCTTAAACAACAAGCAAAGCCTGTCGCTGTGTTGCTGAATTACATGCAATAAAAAGGGCTGCACCTGGCAGCCCTAACCTTACTCAATAAGGTCTTTCGGAATATCTGGCCGTAGCTCCTGCCAGATTTTACCGCTTTCAATACCATATTTCCTTACAGCCATTACCACTTCATCGTGCTTTCCTGCTTCAGCATACTGCTTTAACTGCGCATAATATTTGCGGGCCAATTCACGGGCAGCCGGATGAGAGAAGTAAAAGCGGGCTATTTTGTTATAAAGTCCGCGGAAACCATTTAATATCAGTACATATATCCGGTTGGAAGAATGCAACGCAAGTTCGTGGTTTAAATTATAATCAAACTCGGCAAATGCTGCCGGTGTATCATCAAGTACTTCGGCACCGGTAAAGGCCGCGATCACTTCCTGCTGATGCGTTTTAATTGCACCACGAATATAAATAGCACTAATATTAGTGCGGGCTGACAACAAATCGTCAACCAGTTTAGGCATTTGATCTTCATCCAACCTGGCGAGGGTTTCAAGAATGTTAAGCCCAGAAGTTTCCCAGTAATTATTTACTTTGGTAGGCTTGCCATGCTGAATGGTCAGCCAGCCATCGCGCGCCAGACGCTGTAATACTTCGCGTAAGGTGGTTCGGGTTACACCAATCAGTTCCGACAGTTCACGTTCTGCCGGTAATATTGATCCGGGCGCAAATTTACCATTCCAGATCGAGTCCACTATATATTCTTCAGCAAAACCGGCAGGGCTTTGCGCTTTAATCAGATTGGTCATGCCAAAAAATCCGTCAGGGTCATTAGATAAGTTGACTGATTGTACCAGAGCGCTGCCAGTTAACAAGTCGGTGTTTAAAATTAGCCACGGTGATGCAACACAACAATTGTGTAATGTGCATAAATCCCTTAAATTAGCCAATTAGCTGATTGTTAAACCATTAGGAACACCTATGCTGGCTACAATAAAGAAAATATCGCGCCATCGCTTGTCCTGGTTTTTGCTGTTATTAAGCGCCCTGGCTTTACTTGCCAGCGGTTTATATTTTCAATATGGCCTTAATCTGCAACCTTGCATAAAATGCATTTATATCAGAGCGGCGTTCGCCGGCATTCTGCTGGCTGGCCTGTTGGCAATGCTGGCGCCGCGGCAAAATGCGCTGCGCCTGCTCGCCCTGTTGTTATGGTTGACCAGCGCCGCTATTGGTCTTTATCACGCCTTGGCATTAGTAAATATTGAACAAACGCTTGCTGCCGGTGGCTTTAGCAGTTGCGCTTTATTTGCTGAATTTCCTAGCTGGTTAGCGCTGGATAAATGGCTGCCCAGCATATTTGAAGTTACTGGTAGTTGTGGCGCAGTTGACTGGCAGTTTTTAGGTCTGAGCATGGGGTACTGGAGTATGCTGATCCTGGCAGCTTATTTGCTTAGCGCCGTTGTGGTATTAATTGGCCAGGCAGGCCGCATTTCCAATAACCCTTACCGGTAACATTATCGGGTTAAAGCCGTAAACAGATCTTTTTACCCAAAAAAAGCCCTGCAGATGCAGGGCTTTGTATTTGGTGCGCTAAAAAAGCATTGTGCAGTAGTCGTTACAGAATAGCCAGCAACTCTACATCGAATACCAGGGTACTGTATGGGGCGATAGCATTGCCTGCACCACGCTCGCCGTAGGCCAGGTTTTGCGGAACATACAAGCGTAATTTTGAACCTACTGCCATTAACTGTAGTGCTTCAGTCCAGCCGGCAATGACGCCTGAAACCGGAAATTCAGCTGGCTCGCCACGCTGATAAGAGCTGTCAAAAACGGTGCCATCAATCAGGGTACCATGGTAATGCGTGCGTACCGTGGAAGCAGTAGTTGGTTTTTCGCCTTCAGCTGCTACCAATACTTCGTACTGTAAGCCAGAAGCGGTAACGGTAACTTCAGCACGCTTAGCGTTTTCTGTCAGAAACATTTCACCTGCTTCAGCCAGTGCCTTCGCTTTTTCCTGCTCTGCTGCCTGCATCCGCTCGCTGATCACACCAAACGCTGCGCGGATTTGCTCTTCGCTGACTTCAGGCTCTTGCTCGTTGTACGCTGCAGCTAAACCGGCTGCTACTGCAGTAATATCTAAGCCATCAAATGGGTTGTCGGCTAATTGCTGGCCCATTTGTAAACCAATACCATAGCTGGCGTGTTGTTCTAGCGTTGCATATTTATCAGACATAAATTCCACTTTTGCTGGGCTGTTGACAGCAGATGCTTGCCAGACAGCAATTAAAATCGGCGAACATACTAACCTATCAAGCTGCGAATGTCTCGCCACAGACGCTCATAACGCCTGTACCTGCTGCCATAGCTGTTCAACATGTGCTTGATCGTCACTGGCCAGTTCGCCGCTGGCAATGGCTTTTGCCAGGCTCTGCTCTACCCATATGCATAATTGTGGCTTGTTGAAGGGTTCTGCCGCCACTTCCAGACTGCCGACAGCTAAATCAAAATGGCCCCGTAAGTAACCAGCCGCAAACAACTGGTCGTCAGTTGCCTGCGGGATCAGGCCATCAAAAAAATCGGCCACGGTATCAATATACTGCTCTGGTTTTGCTAATTGATTCATGCTACTCCTCGTCCTGATAACCTAAACGGTAAATTACGTAGTCGTTATAGCCGGTCAGCACATTAAGCAAACCGTGTAAGGCTTTATCCAGTGCCTGATCACCAGTGTCACTCAGTAGTGGCCGGCCATTTAATTGTTGTAGTTTGGTTTTGGTGGCCAGCAAAATCATATTCTCCCGACCAATCGCTTTAATAACAGCCGGTGACAGTTGCTGATTGCCACGCCCGAATACATGGCCCTGACCACCAATAAGCGTAATGACTAACTTACTGGGGTAACCCGTCACCAGTTCCAGCAATTCTGTGGCGGTAACATCACTGGCAATCAGCTCACCGTTCTCGACGACATCAACCCCCAGTAAAGTGTTTGGCAGGCCCAGCTCTGTCATCACTGCAGCGACTGTACTGCCTGATCCCATTACATACCGAATATTATCTTCCATTAAACTGGCCACATAGGCCGCTAAATCGTCCAGCACCAGCTCTTCCGACTCTTTGCCTGCAGCCTTAACGCTCTGCACGTAACGCAGTTCTGATGGAATGCGCATTTCCCCATAACGACGGGCTTTGACCACACCATCCCGAAATGCAGTTTCGTCAATATCCATCACCGGAGCTTCCGCCAGAGTAACCAGCTCACCGCTAATTAACCGCTGTAGCAGTTTGCCGGCAGCCTGCGGTGAAATAGCATAAACACCCGAATGAATTTTACAGCCAGCAGGCACACCTAATACCGTGGTCTTATCAGCAAGCACACTGCATAAGTTACGGGCGGTGCCATCACCGCCGGCAAACAACAGCAGATCGACGCCCTGCGCAGCGATGGCCAGCGCAGCCTGCTCAGTATCAGCCGCCACGGTAGGATAAGTTGGCGGCACATAACACACCTGATAATTCAGCCCCAGTTGCTGACACACATCAGCGCCCATGTCACCGGCTGCAGTTACCACATTAAACTGATTTTTTAATGAAAGTAGCTGCTGTAATGCGACATGAGTACGTTGCCCCGCCATAGGCACAGCTCCGCGAGCCAATGCTTCTGCGGCCATGCCGTCACTGCCCTTCAGCGCCACACTGCCGCCAAGGCCCGCCAGCGGATTAATAATAAGCCCTAACCGAAATGGATTTATCATAGGTTCAGTTGTATCCGGATAGCTGTCTGCCAATGGCGCGCATTGTAACGACTTCCACCGTGCTTGCCCAGTATTGCCGCTCTGCGCTCCCTGCCAGCTCATAGTTCTTTGGCAATGACGAAGCGTGCTTGCTGCACTGGTCTGACTGGTTTAGAGTACAGTTAGACTTTTACCACTTTCCAGGGAAAACGATGTCAGCACTTCAGCTGCAATTTGCGCAACTAAAACAAGCTTACAGCCATAGCCCTTATCCGGATTATCAACAACGCCGGCAACAGCTGACTGCGCTGCGTCAGGCTATCTCACAACACGGCGACGCACTGTGTACTGCCGTGAGCGAGGATTTTGGCTATCGCAGCAGCGATGAAACCCGCTTACTGGAAATTATGCCGTCGCTAAGCGGGATTGATTACCATAAAAAGCAGTTAAAAAGCTGGCTCAAACCTGAAAAACGGCATGTTCACTATAGTTTTATGCCCGCCAGCAACCGGGTGATGGTGCAGCCGCTGGGTGTGGTTGGCATTATCGTGCCGTGGAATTACCCTGTTTATCTGGCACTGGGCCCGTTGATGGCCGCCATTGCCGCCGGCAACAAAGCGATGTTGAAATTATCGGAGTACACGCCGGCAACCAATAAAGTGCTGACAGCCATATGCCAGCAGGCCCTGGCAGCAGATGTCATGGTGATTGAAGGGGATGCTGAGATAGCGGCTGAGTTTTCGCGCCTGCCTTTTGATCACTTGTTGTTTACCGGCTCTACCGCGGTTGGCCGCAAAGTGATGCAGGCCGCTGCGGCAAATCTGACCCCGGTGACGCTGGAGCTCGGTGGTAAGAGCCCGGTGGTGATTGCACCTGATGCTGATATCGGGCAGATCGCAAAACGTATTTTGTTTGGTAAAACCGCCAATGCCGGTCAGACCTGCGTGGCGCCCGACTATGTGCTGGTACCGGCTGACAAACTGGAATTGTTAATTTCTGAACTATGTCAGGCATTTAGCGCGTTTTATCCGGATTTTGCCACTAACCCCGATTACAGCGCGATAATAAATAAAGCACAGTACCAGCGGCTGATGACCATGCTTGAACATGCCCACAGCAGCGGTGCCCGGGTGATTAATTGTGACCTTAACAGTGACGCTGCAACCGTTAACAGTGAACGGCGCCTGGCGCTACAGTTAATTGTTGGTGCTGATGACAACAGTAATTTAATGGAGCAGGAAATATTTGGTCCCTTGTTGCCATTAATTCCCTACCATACCCTTGCTGAAGCCCTGGATTATATTCAGCAGCGACCAAGGCCTTTGGCGCTGTATTTAATGAGCAACGATAGCGATACCCAGCAACAGGTACTGAAACAAACCCATGTCGGCGGTGTTTGTATCAATGACACCCTGGTCCATGTGGCACAGGACGACCTGCCATTTGGCGGCATTGGCCCGTCAGGTTTAGGTAATTACCATGGCAAAGAAGGTTTTCTGCGGTTTTCTCATCAGAAAGCAATCCATCAGAAGGGGTGGTTTAACAGCGGCCGGTTTATTTATCCGCCGTTTAACCGCAAAATGTTTAAAGCCATACTGAGCTGGTTAACCCGTTAAAAATAAGGTAGTACGAAAGTACACCAGCCACCCTGCTTTGGTTTCTGAGCAGGCTTCAGCAAATACCTGCTTTTTATTCTATATTCGCGATATTTTTCGGCAAGGTTAACACCAACAGGCAGGCCAGCAGGGCAAAGCCGGCGGCGAAGATAAAGGTTTGCGCTGCACCAGCACCATTTTGCCAGCTTAAACCGGCCAGATAAGCACCGATAGCCCCACCGCCGCCGAAAATAAGCCCGGCATAAATGGCTTGGCCCCGGCCGCGCTGGGCTTTGGGAAATACCTGCTGAATAAACTGCATGGCGCAGCTGTGGGCGATAGCAAAACTGCCGGCATGCAGCAACATACTCAGGGCCAGCAACCAAGCAGAGTCCGCCAGCAGTGCCACCATTAACCAGCGAATGGCAGTTAAGCCATAACAAATACCTAACAGGGTGCGATAGCTGCGGTTGCGCATAATACGTCCGGCAAAGTAAAACGCGACGATTTCTGCCGCTACCGCCAGGCTTATCAGTAAACCGGTCTGGCTGCCGCTATAACCTAAATCCCTGCTGTACAGAGTGAAAAAGCCGTAAAAAGGTGCAAAACTGATTTGCATCAGCAGTGCCGCCCCCATAAAAATCCATAAAACCCGGTGTTTTAATAGTTGCCGGTAAGACAGGCTTGCTGCTGTGGCATCATAGTCCGGCCTCAGCGTGGGTAAATTAAACAGACAAAATACCAGCAGTAATAAAAATGCCAGTGCGGTGGCAGGCATAAACTCACTACCATACAACTGATAAAACCAGCCACCCAGCATCACCAGCACAATATAACCCACGCTGCCGGCCGAGCGGATCCGGCTGTACTGCTCTGTATCGTTATTCAAAAATAAAAAAGTGGAGACTTCCAGCTGCGGTAATATAGCGGTCCAGAAAAAACTGAATAACGCCAGAGCGGCCAGTAATAGGCCAAAACCGCCATTGATAAAGCTGCCAAGCCAGCCAATACAAGCCAGCACCGCGCCCAACTGCATAACAACTAACGGCTTACTGCTGCGCTCAGCCAGGCCAGCCCAGATAGCCGGCCCGATAATACGGGTGGCGGTGACGATAGCCAGCATCAGGCCTATTTGGCGCGAGTCAAAGCCGCGGCCATCCAGAAACAGGCCCAGGTAAGGTACAAAAATGCCAAGTACGCCAAAATACGTGAAGTAAGCCAGCGCTAACGCCGGCCTGGCAGCGAGAAGTGTCATAAGGTCCTGAGCGCGGCTTGGTTATCGGTTAGCTCTGGCAATATCCGGGGTGCTGACGCTGACGCCGGCATTTTGCGCCCGGTGTCGCAGCAGATGATCCATTAATACAATTGCCAGCATTGCTTCAGCAATGGGCACGGCCCGGATCCCGACACAAGGGTCGTGCCGGCCTTTGGTTACAATATCCACCACGTCGCCATCCACATTAATGCTTTTACCCGGGATGCTGATACTGGAGGTAGGTTTTAACGCCATACTGACCATAATATCCTGGCCGGACGATATACCGCCTAACGTACCGCCGGCATGGTTGGAGCTGAACCCTTGTGGCGTTAACGCATCGCGATCGGTTGAACCGCGCTGTTCTACCACCGCAAAGCCATCACCAATTTCCACAGCTTTAACGGCATTGATACTCATCATGGCATGGGCAATATCGGCATCCAGCCGGTCAAAAACGGGCTCGCCGAGCCCGACGGGCATACCCGTTGCCACCACATTCACTCTGGCGCCTACTGAGTCACCGTCTTTCTTAAGCTGGCGCATATACTCATCCAGCTCGGCAATTTTATCCGGATCCGGGCAAAAAAACGGGTTATTTGCTATTTCATCCCAGTTGAGTGTTTCCGCTTTAACCGGGCCTAACTGCGCCAGATAGCCACGAATTACGATGCCACAGTGTTCTTTTAAATACTTTTTAGCAATAGCCCCCGCCGCTACCCGCACCGCGGTTTCGCGCGCCGATGAGCGGCCGCCGCCACGGTAATCCCGGATGCCGAATTTATGCCAGTAGGTATAATCAGCATGGCCTGGCCGGAACAAATCCTTGATATTAGAATAATCCTGGGAGCGCTGATCAGTATTTTCAATTAATAAACCAATGCTGGCACCGGTAGTGGTATCTTCAAACACGCCAGATAGAATTTTCACCTGGTCTTCTTCCCGCCGCGCTGTAGTGTAGCGTGAAGTACCGGGTTTGCGCCGATCTAAATCCAGTTGTAAATCGTCAACCGTTAAACTCATTCCCGGTGGACAGCCATCGACAATACCACCGATGGCCGGGCCATGGCTTTCACCAAAAGTGGTAACTTTAAACAACTGACCAATGCTGTTGCCGGCCATTTAGCTCTCCTCGAACAAGTGTTGATAAGCGATCAACTGCGCTTTACTCAGCGCAAATACACCAAGACCACCAGCAGCAAACTCAAGCCAGTTAAATTGGACGTCTGGATACCTATCCTGCAATTCAACCATACTATTGCCGACTTCACAAACTAAAAACCCCTGCTCAGTTAAATGGGCGGCAGAGTGAGCCAAAATACGCCGGGTAAGTTCGAGACCATCATGGCCAGAGGCCAGACCCAGTTCAGGCTCGTGCCGGTATTCCTCTGGAAGATCAGCCATATCATCTGCATCAACATAAGGTGGGTTGGTCACAATTAAATCGTATTGTTGACCGGAAAGGGCCTCATAACCATCCGATAGAATCGGATATACCCGATCCAGTAAGCCATGCTCATTAATATTAATATCAGCCACGGCTAACGCGTCAGGGCTGATATCAACCGCATCCACCTGGGCATCGGGAAAGGCGTAAGCACAGGCAATGGCTATACATCCGGAGCCAGTGCACAAGTCAAGGATCCGCTCTGGCGCTGCGACCCATTCCAAACGACTGAACTTTTCCTTAATCAGCTCTGCAATCGGTGAGCGCGGCACCAGTACCCGCTGATCAACATAAAACGGTAAGTTACAAAAATAGGCCTGATGAGTCAGGTAGGCAGCAGGCATGCGCAGCTCTATCCGCTGCGACAGCATATCAACAAAAGCACGCCGCTCAGGTTTGGTTAGCCTGACATTCAGTAATTTATCATCGGTCAGGGGTGGTAAAAACAAACAGTGGGCCAACAGGGTTGCGGCTTCATCCCAGGGGTTATCAGTGCCATGTCCGAAATAAACACCGGCTTCATTAAAGCGACTTACCGCAAAACGCAGCCAGTCATGCACGGTAATCAACGCCTCAAGCGCTTCATCAATATCAGATTCTGAAAACATTGGGTTTAATTCGGCCATCTCAGTATTCGCTCTTTGTAAAAAATGGGCAGATTGTATAGACTTGCGCGATGCAACGAAAGAAGCTTTCTCCTCAAGCCCGTTTATCTGCCGAAGACAGCGACCTTTTCCGCCAGTCGGTTACGGACGCTCGCCCGTTATTGCAAGACAAGATAGCCCCAGTTAGCAGAGCCAGCAAGAAAAAAGCCCGGCCTGCATTAAATATGCCGCAGCACGATCAGGATCTTTTTTATTTCTCTGATGGCTATGAAGGCGTTATCAGTGATGGCGGTTCGCAATCTTATGTCCAGCCCGGCGATGATCCCAGATTAGCCGGGCGCTTAAAACGAGCGGAGTTTCAACCACAGGTCGTACTTGATTTACATGGATTAACTCAGCTTCAGGCAAAAAGCGAACTGGCAGGCTTACTGGCATATTGTCAACAGCAACAGTTTAATTGTGCCTGCGTAGTGCATGGTAAAGGTTTGGGTATCCTGGCGCGCAAAGTGCCAAACTGGCTTATTCAGCATCCTAATGTGCGGGCATTTCATACTGCACCAAAAAGCTGGGGCAAACATGGTGCTTTGTTGCTGTTGCTGAAAATTAATCAGCCTGACGCTGAGCTACGTTAGTCACCAGGTTCAGCTTGATAAAATCACCAACTCTTGCGGCGCCACTTTTTCAACGATATGCCCCCCCTTCGCTGGCTGATAATCAATACAACACAACGAAGCTGTACTGAACACGGGTGTTTGTCCCGGCTGCGTCAGCGCTTCTACCAGAAAGCTCACCAGTGGCATATGCGACACCAGCAAAATACGGGCATCAGGTTGCTCACTTAGCCTGGCATCTATAGCATCAAGCATACCCCTGACACTGCCTTCCGGAACCAGTTGCTGCTGAGTTTCCAACTGACAGTCCGCCCCTTGCTTACTACGCATAATTTCGGCAGTCTGTGCAGTGCGTAAATAAGGGCTAAGCCAGATATAAGTGAAGGAGCGATAGCAATTTTGCAGCCACTGCGCCATATGCAAGGATTCCCGCTTTCCGATTGCGGTAAGCTGCCGCTGACTATCCTGCTCAGTAAAAGGCTCGGCTTCCCCGTGACGCATAATAACAATGTTAACCATTTATATTGATACCGTACTACTTAGTCAGTGCGTTTTTGTTTGCCATTGTTAAAAAGCATACGCTGGGCAAAAATTGTGCGCTATGATAAAGAAACTCTGACATTAACGTAACTGCTATTAACGCATAACGTAACGTCTGTTTATTACTAAATGCTATCAAAAATCGGAAATCTTGCAGTACTACCATACCGACATAGGACTATTTTTGGAAAAAGTACATATAAAGCAAAGCCCCAACGATAACAGAGTCTATCAACACCTGACACTGGACAATGGTCTTACTGTTTTGTTAGTTCAGGATGAAAATGCTGAAAAAAGTGCCGCAGCCTTAACGGTCAATGTCGGTCATTTTGATGATCCGGCAGATTATCAGGGGATGGCCCATTTTTTAGAGCATATGCTATTTCTTGGATCAGAAAACTTTCCGCAGCCAGGTGAATATCAGCAATTTATCAGTCAGCACGGCGGCAGTCACAATGCATGGACCGGCACAGAGCACAGCCATTTTTATTTCGACATCGATACTCCGCAATTGCAGCAGGCTGTTGCCCGTTTTTCTGATATGTTTTGCCGGCCTTTATTTACCGCAGCCTATGTTGAAAAAGAACGCCATGCCATTGAAGCGGAATATTCGTTAAAACTAAAAGACGACAGCCGGCGAATTTATCAGGTTCACAAAGAAACCATCAACCAGGATCATCCCTTCGCTAAATTTTCAGTGGGTAACCTTAATACGTTAAATGATAAACCAGGCCAAACTCTGCGTGACGCCCTGATCGAGTTTTATCAGCAACAATACAGTGCCAGCAGAATGAGCTTGTGTCTGGTCTCACCCACATCATTGTTAACCATGGCGCAGTGGGTATCTCACTACTTTGCTGATTTGCCGGCAGAGCTACCCGCAAAAGCACCATTAGACGTGCCGCTGTATAACGCTGAGCATCAGACCATTTTATTAAATATTCAACCACACAAAGATTCCGACAGACTGGTAGCCAGTTTTGCTCTGCCAGACATCCAACCCTGGTATCCACATAAAATAGTCAGCTTTCTGGCATCTATTCTGGGTGATGAAAGCGACGGCTCGTTATTGAGCTATCTGAAAAATGCCGGGTTGGTGAACCAACTAAGCGCAGGTGGCGGAATTGACGGCAGTAACTATAAAGATTTTACCGTATCCTTTGAGCTGACCCGCGCAGGCCGGGCTAACACCCAAGCGATCCTCAAAGCGCTCTATAGCGCGCTGGCCAGAATTAAACAGCACCCACTGCCCCACAGTTTATTTGAGGAACGGCAAAAACTTTTGCACTGGTCATTTATTTATCAGGAGCCCGCCGACGCCTTGCAAACAGCCAGTCAATTATCGGTCAATCTGCAGCACTATCCGGTTGAAGATATTATTTTTGGTGACTACAGGATGGAATTGCCTGCTGAATCTTTGTATCAGCAGTTGCTAAGCTGGTTCAGGCCAGACAATATGCGGATAATGCTGATTGCCCCTGACGTGCCTGTGCTATTGGAAGCAAAATGGTATAACACGCCTTATTCCGTTACCCGGTTAAGTGATGAATTGCTGCACACTTTGCTGACGACCGGTCCGGTTGCTGAAATTACGCTACCCAGTACCAACCCTTATCTGAGCGAGCAGCTGAGCTTGCTGGAAAAAACTGCACATATGGCAATACCGCAGCAAATATGTAGCACTCCTGGTTTAAGCGTCTGGCACAAAGCGGATACCGAATTTAACACACCTAAAGGCCATATTTTTTTGCAACTTAGTCTGCCTCAGAGTATTGCTGACAATCATCAGCTTGCAACCAGCAGGTTATGGCTGGAGTTGTTTCAGGATCACATTAATCAGCAGTTTTACAATGCCACGACTGCGGGTCTGAGCTATAATCTGCACGTTCAGAAGCAAGGGATCAGCATCCATATCTCCGGGTTGGCAGCCAATCAGATCCAGCTGTTACAGAATATTTTACAGCAAATAGGCCATACTGAATTCTCAGAGCTTCGTTTTAATGAAATTAAACAACAGCTTTGCCGACACTGGCGCAATAGCAGTAAAAGTAAGCCAGTCGCCAGATTATTCAGTCAATTATCGGCATTGCTCCAACCTTTGAATCCAGAGATTGAAATCTTAATTGACGAGCTGGAGCAACTGAGTTTCAGTCAATTCTGTCATTTTTCAGCCCATCTGCTGGACAATGTTCATTTAGAAGCGCTGATGGTAGGCAACTGGACAACAAATAACGCCGAAGATCTGCAACAGATGCTGCTTAACTGGCAACACCAGCAACATAGTGTTGGTTGTAAAATTACACCTGAAGCTAATAGTATTAAGGGTTTAGGTCCGGTCTGGTTAAAAACAGAAACCGAAAGCGGCGACCATGCGCTGGTGGTTTACCTGGCAGCTGAACAGGCCAGTGCCGAGCAAATGGCGCTGTTTATGCTGGCGAATCATCTTATGTCTCCCTATTACTTCCATCAGTTACGCACCGAGAAACAAATGGGATATTTAGTGGGTACAGGCTATGTCCCCATTAATACCCTGCCGGGTATGGCATTTTATATTCAGTCCCCTAATTTCGATTGCAGTGCCTTATATCAGGCGACCGTGGCATTTTTTCATGAGTTTCTGACGCAGATTGAAGATATGCCAGATGAAACCTTTGCCGAGTTAAAACAGGGGTTGACGGCCCAGCTCGCTGAACGCGACAGTAGCCTGGGTTCCAGGGCAAAAAGACTCTGGCTGGCACTGGGACAAGATGATACCCGGTTTAATCTGACCAGCAGAATAATTACTGCTCTTGCTCAATTAGATAAAAAACATTTCACCGACTTACTTACCCAGCTGTTGGCTGATGATTATGATGTGTTGATCCTGGCGTCCGGAGCTAACGATCAAAACTCACATATCAGGACAATGTCCCGGGCTGAACTAAGACAAAAAATTGCCACAACGTAAATTGATTTTGACACTGTTCCTAAACTTAGTTACCGTAAGCGGAATAACAATAAAAATGATGTAATACGTGGGCAAACGTCACCTCCGCTGCGCTAAAACGACTGTTGTACTGTTGGCTGTTCATCCTACCTGGCTTTATGCCTTTAGCTGGGACAGCGTGCAGCCTTATTTGTTTTCAGCGGTATTATTTTTTGCCTGTGCTGCTTTGCTGCTGGCGCATGCCAGTATCGTTAAAATGCGGCGCTACCACAAACGACTGGCAAAGAGTGAAGAGCGATTGCGCCTGTCATTATGGGGCAGCGGTGACGAGCTCTGGGACTGGCGAATTCATACCGGCCAATTATATCGCTCCAGCTCCTGGTTAAAACCGGTCGAACTGAAACCTGAAACGCACGACTTTCCGCCAAACAAACTGCAGATCCATCCTCAGGATTTAGACAGAGTAATCAATTTGCTTAACGACCACCTCAATGGTGGCAGTGCCTTTTTTGAAGCGACCTATCGACTGCGCACCGCTGAAGGGATATACATTTGGGTACTGGATCGTGGAAAGGTGGTCGCATACGCCACTAACGGCAGTCCAAGCCGGATGACCGGCACCCTTAAAAACATCCACCAATTGAAAGAAGCGGAAGGCAGAATGCAGTTATTCGCCCGCTGTCTTGAAAATATTTCAGATGCAGTGTTAGTTTGTGATACCCATTTCAATATTATCGAAGTTAATCCAGCATTTAGCAGCATTACCGGTAAAAATCGTGCCGAAGTCATTAACAGCCGCTTTGAACTGTCGTTGTATCCAAGTCGTTTTATGCAAGATATTCAGCTACAACTGGCAAAACATGGCCGTTGGAGCGGTGAAATCCGCGAACAAAAAGAAAATGGCGAAATATATCAGGCAGAGTTGGCATTTGATGTCATTAGAGATGAGGAAGACAACCCGCAACAATATGTTGGGGTATTATCAGATATTACCGACCGGAAATTGCGTGATGCAGAACTGAACCGGCTGGCGAACAACGACACCCTGACCGGTTTGCCGAACCGGGCCGTTTTCATGACTAAACTGGCCAGTTTGGTGACAGTCGATGCGGTTCATGCGTTACTGGTATTCGATTTAGATAATTTTAAGAAAATTAATGACTCGCTGGGCCATGAACTGGGCGATACCCTGCTGTGTAAGCTTGCACAAAGACTGCATGGTGACCCGCGATACCAGAACAAATTATACCGCCTTGGCGGCGACGAATTTGCCGTAATGCTCAATAACACCAATGATATTCATTCTATAACCTCTATGGCCAAAGGATTGCTCGAACAAATTAACCGGCCATTTTTTATCAGTCAGCATGAACTTGCTGTTACCAGCAGTATTGGCATTGTGTTGTTTCCGGATGACGGCAACGACCCTCAGGCTTTGCTTCGCAATGCCGACACGGCCATGTACCATGCCAAAAACGACGGCGCCAACCGCTACTTGTTTTTTAATGACAGCATGAACAAGCAAGCAGTAAAACGGTTGCAGGTCGAAAATTTAATTCGCTACGGTTTAAAAGAAGATTATTTCACGGTGTTTTATCAACCTAAAATGGACATTCTGACCGGTAACGTCGTCGGTATGGAAGCGTTGGTGCGGTTTATCACTCCCAAAGGCGGACTGGTAAGCCCTGCCAGCTTTATTCCGGTAGCCGAGGAAACCGGACAAATTGTCGAAATCGGCGCAGTGGTGCTGCGAAAAGCCTGTGCCGATGTTAAAAAGTGGCTGTCACTTGGCTTATTTCAGGGTCGTGTTGCGGTTAACTTGTCTGCCAAGCAATTTATGCTGCCAAATCTGTGCCAGCAAATCGACGATGTATTGGAGCAATGTGAGCTACCTTCATATCATCTGGAACTTGAAATAACAGAAGGCACGGTAATGCAATCGCCTAAGCTGGCGATCGACATGATGAAGAAACTCCGGGCTCGCGGTATCCACCTGGCGATGGATGACTTTGGTACCGGCTACTCGTCACTGGCCTACCTGAAACAATTCCCCTTAAATACCCTGAAAATTGATAAAGCTTTTATCGATGATATGGACAATGCCAGAGGCAGGAATATGGTAGATACCATCGTGACCATTGCCCACAATTTAAGTTTAAATGTGGTTGCAGAGGGTGTTGAAACCCAGGATCAATTGGATATGCTCCGGAAATTACGTTGTGAGACAATTCAGGGATTTTATTACAGTAAACCGCTTTCAGCCGAAGACTTTGCCGCGTTTTTACTGACGCAAAAACAACGGCCCCGGCTGTCAGCTATTCCAGGTTAATCGCAGCCTTGCATCACAGCGATAAAAAAAGCCCCGCAGGGCTTTAATCGGAGTCTGTTTCTACGTACGAAAAATCGTCCGCGCCATCTGCAATACGTTTCTTACCGAACACAGTATGAAATTTTCGCTTTTCGTTCAGGCGTTGCTTGTATTTAATCCAGGTTTTTTCATAGGCGGAGCTCGCTTCTGCTTCGCCCCGGCAAACCAGAATAAAGCGTTGCTCTTCCTCGTTTACCGGTTCACGTGCACCCTGCTCCAGCTGTTGCATCGCGAAACCATGTTTTTCCAGCAAATTACCTTCTGCCAGAGTAAAGCGCCCGGACCGCGTAAAACCACGAGGGAAATTGCGGTCATCGAAAAAGCGACGAGTAGCGACAAAACTTTGCTGCATCACTTTTTTCCTCTAATGTCGTTGAATATAAAGCCAGCCTGTTTAAACTGTGCGGAGTATGGTTAACAATATTCCTGTCGTAAAACAAAAATTTTTTATTGACACGATAAATAATTTTAAGGCTCAACCTTGGATACTGAACTACTAAAGACCTTTCTGGAAGTGCAGCGTACCCGCCATTTTGGCAAGGCGGCAGAAAACCTTTATTTGACCCAGTCTGCTGTTAGTTTTCGGATCAGGCAACTCGAACAGCAGCTTGGTGTTAATTTATTTAGTCGTTATCGGAATAACATTCAGCTTACCGCTGCCGGAGAACGTTTGTTGCCCCATGCTCAGGCTATGTTAACCGCATTACAACGCGCTAAACAAGACGTAGCATTAAGCAATAAACAAGCACAACAGCTCTCTATCGCCGCCACTGCTAACGTTTGGGACAGCTTTCTGCTGCCGGGCTTTATAGGGGTACAGCAACATTATCCGCAGCTTGCCTGGCGCGCAGAATCACTGGGTACAGAGCAAATAGGCCGCTTATTGCTGGAGCGGAATCTGGACCTGGCCGTTGTTTTTGACCCACCCAAAGTCGACGAGATCCAGGTTGAAAAGCTTGATGACATTGAACTGATTGCTGTGACCAGTACTCAGCACAAGGATTGTGACACTGCTATGGCTCATCATTATATTCTAATGGACTGGGGGACGTCATTTGATATTCAGCATGCCAAGCATTTCGCTGATCTGCCACCGCCAATGCTGAGAACCGGCAGTGCGAAAATTGCGTTGTCAATGCTGCTGCATAGCGCTGCAACAGCTTATCTGCCACTGGTGATGGTGCAGCCATTATTACACAATAATAGCCTCAGAACGGTAGACAATGCACCACGGATGAGTAGAGAGTTATTTGCCGCAACGTTGCATCAGGCAACCAACGAACAGTTGCTGCAAGACATCATTCAGCAATTGCGTCGGCACATCAGCAGCACCGCGGCTTAGGGACGGAATAAACTGCTGTTTCTGCCACGCATTTTACATAGCAGCAACCGCTTATGGCTGTTAAACAAAGGTAGTAAAAAAGGTCCGGTAAACAGGGCCGCCACCGCCCATTGTAACGCCTGCATGCCACTACGCAGCGCCGCAACATAAACCCCAACGGCCACCATTAACCACACTACAGGTACTAATAACACCTACCACTCTCCAAAAATAGCTTACCAAAATCCACAGTAACAGCCGATATTATACCGGCTGCTACTGTGGTTGACTGTTAAGCTTTAGTTGAATTTTTGCAACGACTACGGATAAAAGCGGCTGCCCTGCTCTGCCATGGCCAGCAGGCGGGAACAAGGTGCAAAACGTTCGCCATGCTCGGCTTCAAACTGGCGCAGGCTGGCAATCAGGTTCGTCACTCCTAAGGTATCGATATAGCGGAATGGCCCACCTAAAAACGGCGGAAAACCTATGCCAAAAATCGCACCAATATCACCGTCCCGTGCCGAGGCAATTACGCCCTCATCAAGGCAGCGCACGGCTTCATTAAGCATTTGCACAGTGCAACGCCTGGCAATGGCATCACTGCTAAGGGTGCCAGCCGGTGTAATGCCCAGTACATTATAGACGCTGCTGTCGACCGTTTTGGCACCTTTTTTCTCATTTTTACCGTACTGATAAAAACCCTTCGTAGATTTTTTACCTTTACGGCCATCTGCCAGCAACTTGTCAAAAGCAGCAGGAGGGGCAAAGCGCTCGCCTAATTGCTCAGTCAGGATCGGTGAGATTTTCGCGCCCACATCAATACCCACTTCATCTAGCAGTGTCATAGGCCCAACCGGAAAACCGAATTTCACCAGTGCCTTGTCTATTTTCTCTACCGGCTCGCCGGCTAACAGCAAATTAGCGGCTTCGTTCATATACAACGCCAAAATACGATTAACATAAAATCCGGCCCCGTCTTTTACCACAATGGGTGTTTTGCCCTGCTTGCGAGCGAATGCAACCGTTGTGGCAATCGTCTGATCAGATGTTTTGGCGTGGGCGATAACCTCAACCAATGGCATCTTGTCAACAGGCGAGAAATAATGCAAACCAATCACGTTCTCTGGCCGTGTTGCTTTCGCCGCAATCTGAGCAATAGGCAGCGAGCTGGTATTACTGGCAAAAATGGTATGCTCGGCACAGTGTTGTTCAATATCTGCAACCATTTTTTGTTTTAAATCCAGATCTTCAAATACCGCTTCAATCACTAAGTCTACATCATGAAAACCACTGTAATCTGTGCTGCCCGTCAATAATAGTAATTGCTTTTGCATTTCTGCTTTACTGATAAAACGACGTTTAAATTTCTTTTGCAGTAAATCATAACTGTATTTAAGGGCATTACTAATGCCTTGCTCATTAATATCTTTAATTCGTACCGGTACACCCGCTTTGGTGCTACTGACGTTAGCAATACCGCCGCCCATCAAACCACCACCAAGCACAGCGGCTTTGTGGACTTTCTGCGGCTGGGTATTACCGGCCCCGGTCTCTTTTTTCATCTGGGTGGTAGCAAAAAATAAACTGCGAAGTGCTGCCGACTCATTAGTCATGCACAACTGGCCAAAGGCTTTGGCTTCAGCTGAAAGCCCTGCCGCATAGCCGTTGTCCTGGCCTTTACGCACCACTTCGATGATCCGTACCGGCGCAGGATAATTACCCTGGGTTTTCTTTAAGGTTTGTTTCAGTGCTTGTGAAAACAGTATATTGCGCCCCGGGCCGGTGTTCTCCAGCAGTTTTGCCAGCATACCTTTGCTTTTCGATGCACTTTTTGTTTTACCCTGCAACGCACGCTTTACGGCCGCCTCCAGTAAAATACTCACCGGAACCACTTCATCAACTAACCCGGCTTTTTTAGCCTGAACTGCCCGCAATTGTTTACCGGTCAGCATCATATCCAGCGCTTTTTGCACCCCAACCAAGCGCGGTAAGCGTTGCGTACCACCGCTACCTGGCAGTAAACCCAGCTGCACTTCGGGCAAGCCCAGTACTGTTTTTGCTGAATCAGTCGCTATTCTGGCATGACAGGCCATCGCCAGCTCCAGCCCCCCGCCAAGGCAGGGGCCGTTAATTGCCGCCACCACAGGGATTTTCATCTGTTCCAGCCGGTCGAACATTTGCTGGCCCATGCGGGCAATATCTTCGGCCTGCTCTGCAGTGTCACAGCTATCCAGCATTGAAATATCGGCGCCGGCAATAAACGAATCTTTTTTACCGCTGATGATAACCACACCTTTGACACTGCTGTCGCTTTGCAGAGTTTTTAAAATGGCGTCAATCTCATCGGCGAAAGACGCCTTCAACACATTCATGCTCTCGCCAGGAATGTCCATGGTAATTACCGCGACATGATCGTCCCGCAGCGCCAGGCTAAAGCTGTTTTGTTGTTTCTTGGTCATTATTCAGTCTCCACTATCATCGCAGCACCTAAACCACCCGCTGCACACGCTGTGGTTAGCCCTACTCCACCGCCGCGACGCTGTAGTTCATTCAAGGTCTGCACTATTAAGCGGGTTCCGGTAGCGGCAAACGGATGGCCATAAGCCAGTGAGCCACCATTGACATTAAATTTGTCCATATCAATCTCGCCAATCGCTTCACTGCGACCAAGCTTTTCTTCGGCAAATTTGCGACTGGCAAACATTTTAACGTTCGCCAGCGCCTGAGCGGCAAACGCCTCATGCATTTCAATTAATGTCAGATCGTTCAGGGTCATCCCCGCCCGATCCAGCGCAATAGGTGTCGCGTAAGACGGCCCCATCAGCATATCTTCATGTACGCCAATGGCAGTAAACGCATAGCTGCGAATAAAGCCCAATGGTTTGTAACCTAATGCTTTAGCGCGGCTTTCAGTCATCATTAATACTGCTGAGGCACCATCGGTCAGCGGCGTACTAGTCGCGGCGGTCACCGTGCCGTGATTACGATCAAATACCGGACGCAGCTTGGCGTACGATTCCAGCTTAGAGTCCATCCGGATATTGTTGTCTATATCCAGAAATTTGCGATACGGCTCAACATGAGCGGTCATCACTTCATTGGCCATTAAACCATTTTGCCAGGCTTTTGCTGCCAGGCTGTGCGAGCGATGTGCTAACTCATCCTGCGCAGCACGACTAATACCATGGGTTTTAGCCATTTGTTCTGCGGTGTCACCCATCGACAAGCCCGTACTGTATTCTGCCACCGCTGGTGGTACCGGCATCAAATCCTTTAAACCCAGACGACGTAAAATACTGAATTTCTGGCCAAAGGTTTTCGCTTTGTTCATATCAACCAACGCGCGGGCCAGTTTTTTACTGACGCCGATAGGCAGCACAGAACTGGAATCGGCCCCCCCGGCAATCGCGATCTCGAGGGTTCCGGCCATCATCGACTCAACCACACTGGCAACTGATTGAAAACTGGTGGCGCAGGCACGCGTTACACTGTACGCATCAGTATGCACCCCCATACCGGTACCCAGCACAATTTCCCGTGCAATATTAGGTGCTTCGGGCATTTGCACTACCTGGCCATATACCACTTGCTGCACCAGACTGGCGTCCAGTTCACTGCGAATAAGCAGTTCATTAACCACCAGTTTGGCCAAATCCAGCGCCGATACACCGTGCAATTCGGTCGCTTGTTTGGCAAAAGGTGTACGCAACCCTGAGACGATCGCTATCCGATCACCACTGCGGGTATGAAGTTTAATAGGCGCTGACATAGTTTTCCTCTTATTTAGTCCGGATAGGTTAGTCCGGGATAGTCGACGCAAAAACAGGTCTGACCTGTAAGTATAAATTGATTGTAACGACAGTTGCGGTGAATTAAAACACTTGTTTTAATGCAAACTGAACCTTATTTAGGTTATAACGTCTTAGCCTAGCTTCTTTTATAGCTAACTGCGCAGAAAACAACTGAAACTTTTAACCAAAAGACTTAAATCACTATGGTAAACGCATTTTCCGCCTTGAAATCCTATCTGGACAGTCAGGTATTGGGCCAACCTGAGCTTACTGAAGGTATTTTACTTGCCTTACTGGCCAATGGTCATCTACTGGTAGAGGGCCCGCCAGGCCTGGCAAAAACCCGGGCAGTGAACGCGCTGGCTCACGGCGTAGAGGCAGAGTTTCACCGGGTACAATTTACCCCGGATTTACTGCCTGCCGATTTAACCGGCACCGATATCTACCGGCCAGAAACCGGCCAGTTCGAATTTCAATCGGGTCCGCTGTTTCATCATATTATCCTGGCAGATGAAATTAACCGGGCTCCGGCAAAAGTGCAATCAGCGTTGCTCGAAGCGATGGCAGAAAAACAAATCACCGTTGGCCGTACTACTTACAAATTACCGGAATTATTTCTGGTAATGGCTACTCAAAACCCGTTAGAGCAGGAAGGCACCTATCCGTTACCGGAAGCCCAGCTTGACCGTTTTCTGTTGCATCTTAAAGTTGACTATCCTGATGCTGAAACCGAGCGTGAAATCCTCAGGCTAACTCGCAACGAGGCCCTGAATACCGCTCAGGACCAACCTGCCGCTATTAGTCAGGCTGATATTTTCAGTGCCCGTCAGGCCATTTTAAAGCTGCATCTGGCGGAAAGTCTGGAAGAGTACATTGTGCAATTGATCATGGCCACCCGCAATGGCGCCGCGTACAGTCCTAAACTGGCATCCTGGGTGAGTTATGGTGCAAGCCCTCGCGCAACTATTGCGCTGGAGCGCTGTGCAAGGGCCAAGGCCTGGCTGGCAGACCGTGATTTTGTTACCCCGGACGATGTTCAGGCGGTGTTTCACAACGCACTACGCCACAGGTTGATCTTAACCTACACGGCTGAGGCAGAAGGTGTAACGACCGATGATGTGCTGACTGAAATCCTTAACTGCGTACCGGTACCCTGAACAGCCCTATGAACACCGCGTTTTCAGCCAACGAATGGCTTAAGCAATTAAATGCTGACGGCAGCTCGGTCGGGTTGCCCGAATTATTATGGTATCAACGCCATACGAAAGTACTGAACCTGAAACCCACGATCAGTATCCATAGCAAGCTTGCTGGCACCTATCTGGCGCGTAGTAAAGGCCGCGGTATGGAGTTTGACGAAGTACGGCATTATCAGCCAGGTGATGATGTTCGCACTATCGACTGGCGGGTTACGGCGCGCAGTGGCAAAGTGCATACCAAGTTATTCCGGGAAGAGAAAGAGCGGCCGGTATTTATCGTTACCGATTTAACTGACAGCATGCGTTTTGGCAGCAGTTTGTTATTCAAATCAGTACAGGCGGCTCATCTGGCGGCCGTTATTGCCTGGCATGTCAAAGAGCATGGCGATAAACTCGGCGGGCTGGTGTTCAGCAACCAGCAACACCGTGAATTAAAACCTCAGGGCCGCAGTCATGGCGTGCTTCGCTACTTGCAAGCGTTGCAACAATGTCATCACGGCGCAAACAACACCAATGGTTTAACGTTAACGCAGGCACTCGGGCAGCAACGGCGGCTGAGCCGTCCTGGTAGTCTGGTATATATTCTGTCTGATTTTAATCAGCTCGACGAGCAGGCGCTACGACATATCAGGGCAATTAGCCAGCATAACGAGGTAACCTGTTGTCAGATCAGCGACCCGCTCGAACTGGCAATACCGCATGCGGCCAGTGGCATAGCAGCGGTACGTAATAACCAACTGGTGGTAAACGCTGAACTGGCAAACGCCAGCTTACGACGTCGTTACCAGCAACAACAACAGCTTCGGCGGCAACAACTGGCAACATCGCTGGCGCAAGTTGGCTGTAAATGGCTGGATATTAGTGCGGGCGAACCTGTTATCAGTCAGCTGGAGCAAATTCACTATGGCCGCTAAACAATTACGTGGGCAGTTGGTCGACATTGCTGAACCCAGCTACCAGTTATCCTGGCAAATCCCGCTTGGAATTTATATTTTACTTACCCTTATCGTCGGGATGTTAGCTTATGGTAGCTGGCAGGTGTATAAGCGTTGGCGCTTTTTAGGTGCTAAGCGCCAGGCAATAATCCTGCTTAATCAGCTGGAGCCTGCGGCCACAAATCAAATAAACCAGCTGCTGAAGCGGGTGGTTAAGCATTATGCGCCGGCCCATCCCGTGCTGACAGCCAGTACCTTACAATGGCAAGGTTTTTTACAACAACAACTACCAGCAACGCCACTGCCAGCGTTGAGCATACTGCTTTATCAGGGAGATGCCGACCCGGAGCACAGCCAGCAGTTTTATCAGTTTGCCAAATGCTGGCTGAGTAATCTTCACCCGACAAGCCTGGTTAACCGCCAACAGCCTCTATCTTCAGAGGAGCAAGCTGATGTTTGAGCTTACGTATCCCTGGCTGATGTTACTGATTATCGTGCCGTTGTTCTTTAAGAAACGCCAGCAGCAAAGGGAGGGGGCACTGACCTTACCGGCACTGGCCAGAATTGCCGCTCAGCAGCAACCCCGACCTGGATTAAGGCGCCATCTTGCCACTTTGCCCCAGGCCCTGATCTGGCTGATGCTGGTGTTAGCTGCCTGTCAGCCCCGTTGGCTGGGCGAGCCGGTTACCCTGCCCCAGCAAGGCCGTGATCTGATGTTAGCCATTGATCTATCAGGCTCTATGGATATGAGTGATATGGTACTGGATGGCCAGGTAATGAACCGTTTAGCAGCAGTAAAAAGGGTAGTAGGTGATTTTATCCTGCAACGTAAGGGCGATCGTCTGGGTTTAATATTATTTGCCGACGCAGCTTATCAGCAAACTCCCCTCACCTATGATCTTGCAACCGTCCAAACATTTTTAGATGACAGTCAGCTAAAACTGGTAGGCCAGCGCACCGCCATCGGTGAAGCCATTGGCTTGGCCGTGAAACGCTTAAATGAATATGAAACCAGTAATAAAGTACTGGTACTGTTAAGTGATGGCGCCAATAATGCGGGCAATATTCAACCGCTGGAAGCCCTGGCATTGGCAAAGGCCGCCGGTATCAAAATTTATACGGTTGGTGTAGGGGCCGAACAAATGGTGCAGCAAACGGTATTTGGCCGGCGCACCGTTAATCCATCGCAGGATTTGGATGAGCAATTATTAAATCACCTTGCCACTGAAACTGGTGGCCGGTATTTCCGGGCGCGCAGTCTTGGTGAGCTGGCTCAAATCTATCGGTTGCTTGATCAATTGGAGCCGATAAGCCGGGATAACCTGACTTACCGGCCGCAGCGCAGCCTGCTGCACTGGCCGCTTGCTCTGGCGTTACTGCTGTCTTTTATTCTGGCAATCAGGCGTATTAACTGGCGGAGGCTATATGAACCTGCTCGCTGATTTTCACTTATTGCGTCCCTGGTGGCTGCTGGCACTGTTACCCGCAGTCATTCTGTGCTTACTTTTGATAAACTACCGGCAGCAAAGCAGTGCCTGGCAACGTGTTATTGCCCCGCACTTACAGCAACTGATGCTAAGTGGCGCCAGGTTAACGAAGCGCAACCCGTTGGCGCTGCCAATACTGTTTATTTGTTGGTTACTAAGCACACTGGCACTGGCCGGGCCCAGCTGGCACCAACAACCACAGCCTGCTTTTACCCTTAATAAAGCTACAGTTCTGATCGTCGATATGTCAATGTCAATGCGCGCTACAGATATGTCACCTGACCGGGTCAGCCAGCAACGCTTTAAAGCACTGGACTTTATTGATGATCTGGCCGAAGGCGAACTGGCCCTGATAAGCTTTGCCGGGGATGCCTTTGTTATTTCTCCGCTAACGCCTGACTTTAATAATGTGCGGCTGCTGCTCAGTGAGCTCAAACCTGAATTAATGCCCGTTCAGGGCTCAGATATTGAAGCGGCCCTGGAGTTGGCTGATAGCCTGTTGCACCAGGCAGGCCATAGTCGTGGCGATGTAGTGCTGTTTACTGATGGTTTTGTTTCTGCAGACTATTCGCGAATTATGCAGCGACTGGACAACTGGCCGCACCGGTTGTCAGTACTGGCATTTGGAACCGAACAGGGTGCCCCGGTGCAACTTGAAGACGGGCAGTTGCTTAAAGACTCCCGTGGCGCGGTGGTTATACCAAAAGTACCGTTGTCGCAACTGGCAGCGCTTGCCCGGAAAGGGCGTGGCAATTTTGCCGTTGCCGGTAGCACTAACAGCGATATATCCGCTCTGTTAGCGACGATCAACAGCCCGTCGGAGCGACTTGCTGAAGGTACCGGGCAATTCGCCGGCGATCTGTGGCAGGACAATGCCGTCTATCTGGTATGGCTCCTGTTACCCCTGGCATTGTATCTGGCCAAACGGGCCCCGGTATTGGTGTTATTACCTCTTTGTTATTTACCAAACGCAGAAGCCGCAGCCTCCGATATCTGGCGTGACTTATGGCAGACCAAGGCTCAGCAAGCGATCACTGATTACCGGCAGCAGGATTATCAACAGGCGCAGCAGAAATTCACCGACCCCCTGTGGCAAGGTAATGCAGCTTATCGGCTGCAGGATTACGCCGGTGCCGAGCAAGCATTTAAGCACGCCGTTCAGCAACAACCCAGTGCCGATGGCTTCGCTAATCTCGGCAATAGCCAGGCTTTGCAACAAAAATATGACGAGGCGCTGGCCAGTTATCAGCAGGCATTACAACTTGATCCTGACCATCAGCAGGCTAAACAAAATGCTGAGCTGCTACAGCAAATGAAACAACAACAAAATATGCAGCAACAGGATGGTAAGCAGCAGGACGCTGAACAGCAAGACGCTGAGCAATCTGAAGACGGTCGCGACAATTCTGCTGGATCGGAGAGTAATTCTGAAGGTAATAGTGAAGACCAGGGCCAGGATAATCCAGAGCAATCTGAGACTGAGCAAAAAGATTCAGAGCAAAATGATGCTGGCGATCGGGCTAAGCAAACGGCAAAGCAAGAACAACAACCCGGACAATCTGAACCAATGCCCAGTCCGCAGGATGCAGTAGCGCAACAAGCACGCGATGCTGCTGACAGCGAACAACAACAAGCTATCCGGGAAAAGTGGCCCAATGCCAATCTGGAAGAGCAACAACAACTCGATAACTTATTGCGTAAGGTGCAGGACGATCCGGGGCTGTTATTGCGCAACCGGATGAATCTGGAGTATCAGAAACGTCGGCAATTCGCTATCCCCAGAGGAGTAGAACAAGAATGGTAATACGTAGTCTGTTATGGTCCTGGGCACTGCCAGCGGTACTATTAAGCTTAGTATTACTTAGTACATTGCTGAGTATGCCTGCGTATGCAGTTAGTGAGTTAACTGCACGGGTAGACAAAAACCCGGTTATGCTCGGCGAGAGCGTATTGTTAGAGGTAACCGCAGACAGCAGAGTACCGGCCACCAGTATCAATTTCAGAGTTCTTGATAACAATTTTACGGTTATGGCTCCCTCGGTAAACCAGAGCACCCGGGTGATTAATGGCGATGCGAGTCACAGCACAATCTGGACCGTAACGATGCTGCCTAAAACCAGTGGTACTTTTACTATCCCTGCCTTTACTATTGATAATGTCAGTAGTAACCCGCTGACGATTGAGGTTGTACCAGTACAGCAAGGTTCAGGCCAGCTGCGTGACGTTTTTCTGCAAAGTAAGCTAAGCAGTAACACGCTGATGGTACAGCAAATGGTGTACTACGAAGTTACCATCTTTTTCAGCGGAGATATTCAGCGGGGTAGTCTGACTGAGCCACAACTGGATGACGCTCTGATCCAGCAGGTAGGTCAGGATAAAGAAGGTACTGAACTGATTGACGGTGAGCGCTATCGCTCTATTACCCGGCGCTATGCCATTACTCCCCAGCGCAGTGGTGAATTCACGATTACCCCCCCCACTTTCACTGGTGATGTGATAGACCGGGAAAGCGCACGGCAAAGCTATTTTGCCCGCAGTCGCACCATAGTACGCGAAGCGGAAGCATTGCCCATTACCGTGCAGCCACAGCCGGCCAGTTACAATGGTGACTGGCTGGTAGCAGGACTGGTAACGCTGAATGAAGAATGGCAACCGGAACAAACCCAGTTGGTGCAAGGTCAGCCGGTCACCCGGATTATTACGCTGTCAGCAGTAGATGTGGCGGCCAATCAATTACCGGAACTTAACTTAAATCTGCCCGAGGGTTTTCGGGTTTATCAGGAGCAACCTCAGGTTAAAGGCGCAGAACGTGCCGGCCGGTTAGTCGCCCAAAAAGTGATCACCAGTGCCATTATTGCCAATAGTCCTGGAGAATATGAATTACCAGAGGTGAAAGTAAGCTGGTGGAATAGCCAGACCGACCAACTGGAGCAGACCGTGTTACCGGGCCGGACCGTTCAGGTTGAGGCTGACCCGACGCAGCCTGATGCCACCCCACCGGCCCAAGGACCCACCCTGACGCCCTCCGCGTCGGCCACGCCGCCTCAAGCCGTATCCAACTGGCGCTGGAACTATACCAGTTCACTGTTGCTCACTTGCTGGTTGTTAACTTTGCTATTGTTTATTTACCAAAGAGTGCTTTGGCAAAAACATCGCGCTTATCAGGCTCAGGCAGCTGCCAGCGCAGGTAACACAGGGCCACGTTATGACAGCAAAGCATTACGAACCGCCTGCAAAGAGAACAATAAAGGTGCCGCAAAACAGCAACTTCTGCTATGGGCCCGCCATCAGAACATCCTAGCCACAGGGTCATTGAGTGCACTGGGTGAACATATCAGGCCCGGCATGTTTAAAGAACAAGTAGAGCAGTTAAATGCAGCGCTTTATGGCGATAGCGCAGTAAACTGGCATGGTGAACTGTTATGGCAAGCCTGGTCAGATTATCAGCATGACGAAGCAAAAACAGCCACTAAAACGTTATTGCCCCCGCTCTACCCTGAGCAAAAATGAGTATGATCCCGCTAAACCACTTGTAAAACAGCGCCGGCAAATGCCGGCGTTGCCTTGTTTGGTATAAAGCGCTGGTAAGCCTGGGTTCATCTTGTTAGCATAAAAACAAATAATAAGGAGTCTATGCTTTGGAAACTGCAACTATTTTTGCGTTAGGTATCTATTTTGCTGCCATGATAGGGATTGGTTTATACGCCTATCGTAATACTGATGAAGATGTCTCGGGCTATATGTTGGGTGGCCGGAAACTTGGCCCAGGCGTTACCGCACTGTCAGCCGGTGCCTCAGATATGAGTGGCTGGATGTTAATGGGATTGCCCGGTGCAATGTATCTTACCGGTCTGAGCAGTGCCTGGATCGCAGTTGGCTTACTTATTGGCGCTTACATCAACTACCTCGTCGTTGCGCCAAGATTAAGGGTTTACACCGAAGTGGCCCATGATGCGATTACTATTCCTGACTACTTTGAAAAACGTTTTGAAGATAAAACCCGCTTACTTCGGGTGGTTTCATCTGTCGTTATCGTGATTTTCTTTACGCTTTACACCTCATCCGGGGTAGTAGGCGGCGGCAAACTATTTGAAAGTTCGTTTAACCTCAGCTACGAGCTTGGTTTATACGTTACAGCCGGTGTCGTTGTTGTTTATACCCTGATTGGCGGTTTTATGGCGGTAAGCATGACTGACTTTGTCCAGGGCTGCATCATGTTTGTATCGCTGGTGTTGGTTCCGGTGGTAGCACTTGATCATCTGGGTGGTTTTAGCGAGGTTAAACTAGTTGCAGAAAGTATCAATCCCCAATTAATTAACTGGGTCGGCGCGTCATCACTCATCGCTATTATTTCTGCATTATCCTGGGGGCTGGGTTATTTTGGTCAGCCTCATATCATTGTCCGCTTTATGGCAATTCGCTCCGTTAAAGATATTAAAGCTGCCCGCCGCATTGGCATGAGCTGGATGCTGGTCACCATTGTAGGCGCATTAATGACAGGTTTCGTTGGTATTGCCTATGTCGCAAAAACCCAGATGACACTCAGCGATCCTGAAACTATTTTTATAGTATTCTCGCAGTTTTTGTTTCACCCTTTTATCGCAGGTTTTTTACTGGCCGCTATTTTAGCCGCCATTATGAGTACTATTTCTTCACAGCTGTTAGTCACCTCCAGTTCACTGACTGAAGATTTTTACAAAACCTTTGTTAAACGAGATGCGACGCAGCGAGAGCTGGTACTAGTAGGTCGAATCTCAGTGCTGGCCGTGGCGTTAGTAGCCATAGCGCTGGCCTATGACCGGGACAGTTCAGTGCTGCAACTGGTCAGTAATGCCTGGGCAGGGTTTGGTGCAGCCTTCGGACCACTGATTATACTTAGCCTGTACTGGCAAAGAATGACATTCGCCGGTGCACTAAGTGGTATTGTGGTAGGTGCTTTGACGGTATTAATCTGGATTTATGCCCCAATCACCATCAACGGCGAGAGCTTAAGCAGCACGCTGTATGAAATCGTACCAGGTTTTATTCTCAGCACACTGGCAATTATTATCGTCAGTAAGTTCAGCCAGGCCCCGGCGCCAAGCGTATTGACCATGTTTAAAAAAATGCAACAACAGTTGGCTGATCAGAGATAGCAGACCAGTACCCCACAACGCAATAAAGTACTAACGCGTTGTGGGGGAAATTTGCTAAATTAAAATTAAGAAACCATTTGAGATACCTGCAATATGTATTTTTATGCTGCGCGCCAACCTATTCTTGACCGAAATAAAGCCCTGTACGCCTATGAATTGTTATTTCGTGACGGCCTGAGTAATGTTTTTCCTGAAATTGATGGTGATGAAGCCACCTCACGAATGATTGAAGGTAGCCAGTTTAGTTTTGGTTTAGATGATTTTCTTGGCGACAAACCGGGCTTTATTAATTTCACCCTCGAGACCCTGATTAAAAAATACCCCAGTATGCTACCCAAAGAGCAGGTCGTGGTGGAAATACTCGAGACGGTTCAGCCTGGAAAACGACTGTTGGCAGAATGTAAGCAATTAAAAGAGCAAGGTTACACTCTGGCATTGGATGACTATATTCATCAGCCGGTATGGCGCCACTTTTATCCTTTTATCGATATTATTAAGATTGATTTTCGTAGCACTGATATCGAAACCATAAAAAGTGTGCAACAAGCCATCGTCGATTTTCCTCATATAAAACTACTGGCAGAAAAAGTCGAAACAAATGAGGAATTTCAGCAGGCGCTGGATATGGGTTTCTGCTACTTTCAGGGGTTCTTTTTCTCACAACCAGAGATGATGCAAACCAAAGCCCTGTCTCCGGCACAAATGACTCTGGCAGAACTGCTATACGAAACGTCCAAAGCAGAACTTAACCTGGCAAAAATTACTGAAATTTTCCAACGTGACGTCAGTTTGTCATACAAATTATTGCGCTACAGCAACTCTGCAATTTTTAAACGCCGGGCGGAAATTGAAACTATAAAACAGGCTTTGGTTGTGCTGGGCCAGAGCGAACTCAAAAAATTCCTGTCGTTACTGTTTACCGCACAAATTAGCAGTGACAAGCCTGCGGAGCTAATGAGGATGTCGATGACCCGGGCCCGCTTTGCCGAAGGCTTAGCCGCTATTGATGGTAAGGTAGACACCGGCAAAGCGTTTTTAACCGGCCTGATGTCATTAATGGATGCAATTTTAGATGAACCTATCGCCAGCGTAATGGAAAAGCTGCCTCTGGCTAAAGAAATTAAAGATGCACTGGTTGAAAACAGCGGAATACTGGCCGAATACTTAACCCTGATAAAGCACTATGAAGCAGCCCAGTGGCAGCAGGCGAATCAGGCAATCAATCAACTGGGTATTGCCACCGATAAAGTACCTGACGCCTACCACACTGCAGTACAGTGGGCGAACGAACAAATGAAAGCCTTAGCAGATTAACACTAAGGCTCTGGCACCAGGTGATAAGCTGTTAACTATTCAAAGCTAACATACTGAGCCACTTTAGCGGCCAGTTTATCACCAATGCCTTTTACCTCGGTTAACTGTTTCTGGCTCGTTATCGGGCCTTTTTCCTGAATGTAAGCCAGAATTGCCTGAGCCTTAGATTTACCAATGCCGGGAACTGCTTCCAGCTGCTCAATAGTGGCTTTATTAAGATTTAACTTCTGCTGCTGTGCTGCGATGGCAGCATGTTTATCCAGAGTGGCGCCGGGCTTTGCCGCCAGCGTCTGGTTTGCTGTCAGTGTCAATCCGGTTAACAACAATGCAATCATTACATTTTTCATTGAATATTCCTTTCCAGTTTTTAACCGCGTCCCTGCAAAGCAATTGGCAAAAGTGTAAGCCACTACAACTGTTTAGATTGGTTCTGTAAACAGTGGCCTGGCACAAAACCCAGGGAAGCAACATTTTTATACCAATCAAGTTATAAATTAGGATTATATTTTAACTTTTGCAATTTTTAATTAACTTTTATTTTAAAAATATTTCAATAACAATACTGTCTCTATTCAGCGACAATTAATGCTGTTCGGCATAGGCTAGCACTATATTGAAATACAAAGTTTATTGTTGCGTCCAATATAGTTAGGTAACATAGAACTTAAACCAAATGTGGAGAATCGTATGCTTCGTTCCCTGCTGTTGCTGATCATGCTGTCGGTGGCAACAATGGCACCTGATGCCATGGCACTTGGTAAACAACAACCTCAGGTTACAAAAGAGCAAGCGGCAAACCTTGCTCAACAACGTTTTCCCGGCAAAGTGTTAAAAGTACAAACCGAAAGCCGCCACTACAGGGTGCGCTTAATTCAGGCTGATGGCAGAGTAATTACCGTACTGGTCGATAATCGTACCGGCCGGGTTGAAAGGGACGATAAATAATGCGGGTATTAGTGGTTGAAGATGAAACGTTATTAGCTGAGCAGATAAAACATCAGCTGGTACAACAGCAATTCAGTGTCGATATTGCACAGGATGGTGACGATGGCTGGTTTAAACTGGCTGAGTACCCTTACGATTTAGCAGTTATTGATCTCGGTTTGCCTAAAATGGATGGTTTGAGCCTAATTCGTAAGGCACGGCAACAGGAAATTAAGACACCTATTATTATTCTTACGGCCCGGGGTAGCTGGCAGGAAAAAGTAGAAGGTCTTGACGCAGGCGCCGATGATTATTTAACCAAACCATTTCATGGCGAAGAATTACTGGCGCGTTGCAATGCTTTAATCCGCCGGGCTGCCGGCCAACCGGATCCGACACTCAGTGCTGGCCCGGTGTCTCTTAATAGCCGAACTCAACAGGTATGGCTACGTGAAGACGAAGTTAGCCTGACAGCCTACGAGTATAAAGTTCTGGAGTACTTTATGCTCAACCCGAGCAAAGTTATTTCTAAAACAGAATTAACCGAGCATATCTATGATCAGGATTTTGATTTAGATAGTAATGTTATTGAAGTTTTTGTACTCAGACTGCGCAAAAAGCTCGACCCTGACGGCGAGTTAAAGCCGATAGAGACATTACGCGGTCGTGGTTATCGTTTTAACCTGACTATCAGTTAAACATGACACTGTCACTCAAGCTACGCCAGGGCTTGGTTAGCATTGTATTGTTGCTACTGCTATTGCCGAGCTCTTTTATTGCGATTGATCAGGCGTTTTTTACCCAACTTCTGACCAGCGCCGAGCAAAAGCTTGAAGTGCATATGTATGCCATGCTCTCTGATTTGAAAATTATCGATGGCAAAATTGAACTGAGTAATAACACCTTATCACCAGACTTCTTCCGGCCCGACTCTGGTTTAAGTGCTTATGTTACCAGTGTTGACCACACCAATACCGATCAAATAGTTTGGCAATCAGATTCGTCATTAAGCCAGAATTTTACCCCGCCGGATACTAATCTGGTGCCGGGTGAGCATTCATTTTATTCGTATACCAGCGCTAATCAGGAATACTGGCTGTTAAGTATTGCGTTGCTGTTTGATTCGGGAGAACAAACCCGACCGCTAGCGATACATATTGTGCAAACTGATGCCATGTTGCGCGCGCCTTACCTCAGCTTTCGCAATACGTTACTCAGCTGGTTTATCTGGATCGGTGCTGCACTGGTAATATTAAGTATCCTGGCGTATTACTGGACAACTAAGCCACTGAGTAAGCTAGATCAGGAGATTCGTAAATTAGAGGGCGGCGAGCAGGATCATCTGAATGGTCAGTACCCGGTAGAGCTAACCAATATTAAAGAAGACTTAAACTTGCTGCTGGCGAATCAAAACCGGCAAAAACAGCGGTATCGCAACCACCTCAGTGATCTGGCCCATGCATTAAAAACCCCGGTAGCCGTGCTTAAAACCTCAGTGCTAAGTGAGCAACCGGAGTTAAAAGAGCAACTTGACCGGATCAGTGCCATGATCGAACATCAACTGAAGCGAGCCAGTAGCTCTGGTCAGGATATCTGGAAAAAGCAATTTGATATCCTGCCTCATGTAGACAAACTGTGTAATGCTTTGCAAAAAATTTACCGGGATAAAGATTTACATATTCAAATTGAATGTGCCGATAATGCAACATTCCGCGGCGATGAAACGGACTTAATGGAAATTCTGGGCAATTTACTGGATAACGCCTGTAAAGCCTGTCAACGCCAGGTAAAACTGACGGTTATTCAGAATCCACTCAATTTAATTGTTGAAGACGATGGTCCGGGAATTGCCAAAGAAGCCAGGAAAAAACTGTTTGCACGTGGCACCCGACTTGATACCTATAAAGATGGGCATGGTGTTGGACTTTCTATTGTCGCCGAATTAGTCTCTTCTTATTCCGGCGGCATGCAAATTACCGACAGCCCATTGGGTGGCGCCCGTTTTGAACTTATTTTTCCAGAATAACCATCATGGCAAGGGTTTAAGCTGAATAATCACTGATCGCCCCGCTATTTCCTACCGTAAGCTTTAAAAATATTCTGAGGAACAGCTTTTATGGAACTTAACCCGGCAACAATTAAAATTAAAAACCTGCGTTTACGAACTTTCATCGGCATCAAAGACGACGAAATTAATAATAAACAGGACGTCATCATTAACGCCAGGATCCAGTACAGCGCTAACAATGCCGCCAACAGCGATGACATGAATAACGCCCTTAATTATCGTACGATTACCAAGCAAATTATTGAGCTGGTTGAGATGAATCGCTTTAGTCTGCTAGAAAAGTTAACGGCAGATGTGTTAGCGCTTGCCAGTGCCCATCCGGCAGTGCGCTTCGCTGAAGTAGAAATCGATAAGCCCCATGCGTTACGATTTGCTGACTCTGTGTCACTTACCCTGTCGGTAAACAAATAATCAAACAGACCATAGTCCGCTATACTTAGCGGCAACGGGCAAACGGACAGGAGCATTTCATGCGTATTTTAGTTACTGGTGGAACAGGCTTAATAGGTTCTGCATTGCTTAAATACTGGCGTGATCAACATCAGATAACAGTGTTAACCCGCCAACCTGTTGCCCGTTTGCAACAAACTTCAGCCATTAATTATGTAAATAGCCTGAAAGACATCGACTTTAACCAGCTAGATGCAATCGTTAATCTGGCTGGGGAACCTATAGCTGACAAAAGATGGACAGAAAAACAGAAGCACCGTATTTGCCAGAGCCGCTGGCACCTTACCGAGCAGCTTACCGAATGCATTCTGGCGGCATCAACACCGCCTTCATGCCTGATTAATGGCTCAGCTGTCGGCTATTATGGCCGCCAGGGTAGTGAATTTATCTGTGAGGAACACAGCGCTTTTTATCCGGAGTTTAGCCACGACATCTGTGCCCGCTGGGAAAATATCGCCCTCCAGGCAGCCAGCGAGAAAACCCGGGTGTGTCTGCTGCGCACAGGTATCGTGTTATCTGATCAGGGTGGTGCACTGAAAAAAATGCTGCCGGCGTTTCGGTTTGGCCTGGGCGGCCCACTGGGCAGCGGCCAACAATACATGTCTTGGATCCACATTGATGACATCGTAAAGTTGATAGACTTTCTATTGCACTCTCCTACTCTGCAGGGGCCGTTCAATGCGGTCGCCCCCAAAGCCGTTACCAACAAGCAATTCAGTCAGGCATTGGCAGAACGGTTAAACCGACCGGCGAAACTCACGATGCCGGCTTTTATATTGCGGCTGATGTTTGGTGAAATGGCAGATATTCTGTTGTTCGGACAACGCGTCGTACCGCAACAAGCCCTGGATGCAGGTTTTAAATTTCAGTATCCTAAGCTGCCAGCAGCGCTGGCAGACTTAGACATTTAACCGGTTACACGCGGGTTAGCTTTGAATAACGCGTCTGATGAGCACTGCGCCAGGGATCTGCAGTAACCGCCGCAGCTGCCACCAACCAAGCAAGCTTACCGACACTACGCCAATAGCCGGTCCCATCCACCACAACGCAAAATGAAACTGAAACGGCATGTCAAACACCCGTTGCTGCAGTGTCATCAACAGCAATTCGGCCAGCACCGTGGCAAACAATCCTGCCAGGGCGCCCAGAAATGCAAACTCAAGTAACAGTGCATTGCGTAAAAAGACATATTTGGCACCCAGCGTCCGTAAAATTGCCAGTTCCTGCTCTCGTTGTTCCAGGGTAGCCTGAACCTGAGCGACCAGCACCAGAGCGGCCGCTAGCGCAATAATTACCAGAATAAAGCTCAGGGCAATCGTCACCTGAGCAATAATATCGTTAACCTGAGTTATGATAGCATCGACACTAATAACCGTAACCGTGGGCATTTGCCGGGCTAACTGGTTTATCAGTTTGCCGCTGCCCTGCTCCAGATAAAAAGCAGTAATATACGTTGCCGGAAAAGTAGCCAGCACGTCAGGGCTCAATATCATATAGAAGTTTGGTTGCAGGCTATTCCAGTCAACCTGGCGGATACTGGTTACCGTTGCCGAGACCTGCTGTCCGCCAACGGAAAAGTCCAGCGTATCGCCAAGCGATAATTGTAAGCGCTCTGCTATTTCCTGCTCTACTGAGACTTCCGCCGCAGTATTGTCAGTAAACCACTGTCCTTCAATAATTTTATTATTGGCTGGTATGTCAGCCAGCCAGGTGAGGTTTAACTCGCGGCCTACTCCAACCCGCTGTTCGCTCCGATCTTCTTTTGACGCTTCCTGCTGCAATTTTTCATCATTCACGGTAATCAACCGGCCCCGTACCACTGGATAAAAGGGTTCTGCCTGCAAATTATTTGTTTCAGTAAACGCCGTAACCTGAGTTCGCTGCTGTGCACTGACATTAACTAAGAAATGGTTAGGAGCGCCCTCAGGAATTTGCTGTTGCCACTGGCCTATCAGTTCTGCCCTTAAAAAATACAGCAATAACGTCAGAAAAATTGCCAGGCTAAAGGTGATGAGCTGAAAACTGTTCGGCCACAATCTGCGGCGTAAATTTGCTAAAGCCAGGCGTCCGGCACTGCTCTGCCCTGCTGCCACCGGTCGTGCCAACTTCACCATCACCGCGGCAAAGCCCAGTAAAATACCAGCAAATAATGCGCAAAGTAAAAATAAGCCGACGCTAATCAATAACTCGCCACTAAACAGCCACATTAAGCCCCAGATAGCAGCTGCACCAAACAGCAGTTGCCATTTGTCCAGAACCATTGCCACAGCAGGTTGCTTTAATACTTCAATGGCTGGTGTTTTCGCCAGCTGCCATAAAGGTCGGGCCGCAAACAGCAGGGCGCAGATAATGCATGTCAGGGTGCCCAGTAGCAGTGGTCTGACACTGAACTCTGTCCGATAATCACTGATGTACTGGCTAATACCAAGCTCGGCAGCAAAAATTGCTAACTGACCACCTAACAAGCCCAGCACCAGACTAAACAGTACCACCAAAAATAAATGGCTGCCGTAGAGCAGTCTGGCTCTTGCCGTGGTAGCACCCAGAGCTTTTATAATGGCGACGGCCTGAGTATGACGCTGACTGTAGCGGCTGGCTGCCACAGCGGCGGCACAAGCGGCTAATACGATACCCAACAGACCCGCAAGCAATAAAAAGCGCTCAGCACGCTCCAGAGCGCTGCCGATAGCAGATTCACGATCCAGGTTACGCCAGCGCTGATGAACACTGAGCATGGGTTGCAGTTGCGCTGCCAGTTCATCTAAAGCGCCAGTACTGCCAGCGAACAAATACCGGTAGCTAATCCGGCTGCCCGGCTGCACAATATTGCTGGCCGGCACATCAGCCAGGTGCATTATCACCCTTGGTGAACCACCAAACACACTCAGCGGCGCATCGGGTTCGTTGGCAATCACCCCGCCGACTACCAGCCGGGATTCGCCAAGTTCGATCGTATCACCGGGCTTAACTTGTAATAAATCCAGCAACCGGGTTTCAAACCATACTTCACCGGGCACCAACTGCGCAGTCGGGCCCGAGGTAATACTTGCCGAGCGGTGTAATAGCAACTCTCCCCGCAGGGGATAAGCATCGTTGACAGCTTTAATGGTGGCAAGCTGCATTTGCTCGCCGGCAAACAACATGGAGTCAAATTGCATTTGGCGGGCTGTGGCCACATTAAGCTGGCTGGCCACAGCAAAAAAGTTTTCGTTAAACGGCTGACTTGACCCTAATACTCTGTCGGCGGCTGTAAACTGGGCGCTACGTTGTTGCAATGCACTTTTCACGCTTTGAGTGATACCACTTAAACTGACAACAGAACCAACGGCCAGAAACAGGGCGAAGGCAATAACCCATAATTCCCCTCGTTTTAACTCACGCCAGAATAACCGACCTGCAATACTAGCCCACATTTGCTGTATCCTCTGCTGACGGTTCTGGCACAACAAAACGACCAGAGCGCATTTGATACTGACGCTGACAACGCTTCGCTAACTCAGCATTATGGGTTACCAGCACCAATGTCGTGCCCTGGCTGTTGTTCAGCTCGAATAATAAGTCTTCAATCATTCTGCCCGTTACCGCATCCAGATTGGCTGATGGCTCATCAGCGAACAAAATGGCAGGTCGGGTAATAAACGCACGGGCAATAGCAACCCGTTGTTGTTCACCACCGGACAATTGTGCTGGAAAAAAATCTGCCCTGGCACTCAGTCCCACCTGCTCCAGCAATTCCAGCCCTCTTTCACGGGCTTTGCGATCACCAGATAGCTCAGCAGGCAACGTTACATTCTCTAATGCCGTCAGACTGGGCAATAGCAAAAATGACTGGAACACAAAACCCACGTCACTGGCTCTGACCCCTGCCCGTTCATCTTCAGACATGTTATGCAGGGGGTGGCCCGCCATGTCAATTTCACCTGAGCTAGGCGTATCCAATCCGGCCAGCAAGCTAAGCAAGGTCGACTTGCCTGAACCTGATGCGCCTACTATTGCTACGGTTTCGCCCCGATTGATTGTCAGACTAATATCATGCAGGATAGTCAGTGATCCTTCTGGGACCTTGACACGTTTTGCAAGGTTTGTTGCTTTTATATGTAATTCAGGTGTGTTATTCATGCGTATCGTCTTATTGTTGTTAATCAGTTTAGCCAGTCATTTTGCTTATGCTGACAAGTTACTCATTCTGGGTGATAGCTTAAGTGCTGCTTACGGTATGCAGCAACATCAGGGTTGGCCGGCGCTACTCCAAAAAAATACGGAATGGCAGCTTATTAACGCCAGTATCAGCGGTGAAACCACCTCAGGGGGGCTGGCAAGACTGCCAGCACTGTTAGCCGAGCATAAACCAGATGCTGTGCTGATAGAACTGGGTGGTAACGATGGCCTGCGAGGCTTTTCGGTAGAGCTCATCCAGGCAAACCTGAGTAAAATCATTACACTGGTCAAGCAGCATAATGCGCAGCCGGTATTAATGCAAATACGGATCCCACCTAACTATGGACCACGCTATGTCAGACAATTTACTGTAGTTTACCCGCAGCTTGCAGAAAAACATGCCATAACCCTATGGCCATTCTTTATGGATAGTATTGCGATCAATAGTGAACTAATAATGGCAGATGGTATTCATCCCAATGCAGCAGCACAGCCGATGATAAGCGAATTTATGGCGGATTTACTAAAGGAATTGCCATCGAAATAGCATAAGATCAGCTGATTACGCAACCGCAACCATACCGAATAAAAACATAAATTATTAGTGGTTCAAGCAGGAATAAAACAACTTTGGCAGGAATGGCGTCCCCTAGGGGATTCTAACCCCTGTTACCGCCGTGCCAAAGTGTTTAGCGCGGTGTCATGACACCGCCATCACGGCGTTAAAGCTAGTCAGTTGGGAATCATTGGCATTGAAAACAGAATGGCGTCCCCTAGGGGATTCGAACCCCTGTTACCGCCGTGCCAAAGTGTTTAGCGCGGTGTCCTGACACCGCCATCACGGCGATAAAAGTAGTCAGTTGGGAATCATTGGCATTGAAAACAGAATGGCGTCCCC